>Ga0265299_10000076_pt1 | contig 138536 bp, 103 predicted proteins | sample AusTroGonzalo_MG_4_FD_193485 | JGI IMG/M metagenome (GOLD analysis project Ga0265299, IMG submission 193485) | Bovine rumen microbial communities from tropical cattle in Woodstock, Queensland, Australia - Gonzalo_02 | ecosystem: Host-associated > Mammals > Digestive system > Stomach > Rumen ... | reverse complement strand
CATTAGCTTGGCCTCCGGCCTGTTGTGCCTGCTGCTGTGCGGCGTACATCTCTGCCGAAGCGGCTTGGAAGGCGGTCATCAGGGCGTTGTTGGCAGCCTCGCAGGCGTCTGCGTCGCGCTTCTCATACGCCTCTTTGAGGTTCTTCAGCGCTTCCTCTATCGGGGCTTTCTTATCCGCCGGAATCTTGTCGCCGAACTCAGCGAGTTGCTTCTCGGTCTGGAAGATGGTAGCGTCGGCTTTGTTGAGTTTGTCAGCCTGCTCTTTGGCCTTCTTGTCGGCTTCGGCGTTGGCTTCTGCTTCGGCTTTCATGCGCTTAATCTCGTCGTCAGAGAGACCGGACGATGCCTCGATACGAATCTTCTGCTCCTTGCCGGTAGCTTTGTCCTTCGCGGTCACGTTGAGGATACCGTTGGCGTCGATATCGAAGGTCACTTCGATTTGCGGTTCGCCACGACGGGCAGGCATGATACCATCGAGGTGGAAGATACCGATTTGCTTGTTCTGCGCCGCCATCGGACGCTCGCCTTGGAGCACCTTGATTTCTACGGACGGCTGGTTATCGACAGCGGTCGTGAAGACTTCGGTCTTCTTGGTCGGGATGGTGGTATTCGCCTCGATCATCTTGGTCATGACACCGCCCATGGTCTCGATACCGAGGCTCAGCGGGGTTACATCCAACAGGAGGACATCTTTCACATCGCCGGTCAATACACCGCCTTGGATGGCTGCACCTACGGCTACTACCTCATCGGGGTTCACACCCTTCGACGGAGCTTTACCGAAGAATTTCTGAACGGCATCCTGGATAGCCGGAATACGGGTCGAACCACCTACGAGGATAATCTCGTCGATATCGGAGGTCGTGAGGCCTGCGTTCTGCAGCGCAGTCTTACACGGCGCGATAGTACGCTGGATAAGGTCGTCAATGAGTTGCTCGAATTTCGCACGCGTCAAGGTCTTAACCAAGTGCGCCGGAACACCGTTCACCGGCATGATATACGGCAGGTTGATTTCCGTGGTCGTAGCGGACGAGAGTTCGATTTTAGCCTTCTCAGCCGCCTCTTTCAGACGCTGCATGGCCATCGGGTCTTTGGAGAGGTCAGCACCGCCGTTCTCAGCCTTGAACTCGGAAACGAGCCACTCAATGATACGATGGTCGAAATCGTCACCGCCGAGGTGAGTATCACCGTCGGTTGCTTTTACTTCGAACACACCGTCGCCGAGCTCGAGCACGGATACATCGTGGGTACCACCACCGCAGTCGAAGACCACGATCTTCATGTCCTTGTTGGACTTGTCAAGGCCGTAAGCCAAGGCAGCAGCCGTAGGCTCATTGACGATACGACGTACATTCAGACCTGCAATCTCGCCGGCTTCCTTGGTAGCCTGACGCTGACTGTCGTTGAAGTAAGCCGGTACCGTAATAACGGCTTCCGTTACTTCCTGGCCCAGATAGTCCTCAGCGGTCTTTTTCATCTTCTGAAGGATGATAGCGCTGATCTCCTGCGGCGTATATAGACGTCCGTCGATATCGACACGCGGGGTGTTGTTATCGCCTTTGGTCACCTTATAGGGAACACGTGCGATTTCAGACTGCAAGCGATCGTAGGTCTCACCCATGAAACGCTTGATAGAATAGATAGTTTTGGTCGGGTTTGTGATGGCTTGACGCTTGGCCGGGTCGCCTACTTTGCGCTCACCGCCATCAATAAATCCAACAACAGAAGGGGTCGTACGCTTACCCTCAGCGTTAGCAATGACGATAGGTTCGTTACCCTCCATTACGGCTACACACGAGTTCGTGGTACCGAGGTCAATTCCAATAATCTTAGACATAATAGTATATTTTTTTTAGTTCAACAATCTTTTTTCGAGACATCGAGATATCGAGATATCGACACGTCGAAGTCGTTCACTCATTTAATGACAAAAGATGTGCCAAATGGATTTTGGCAGAAAAGGACTGACATTTTGGCAGAAAACAGATTTGTGTATGTCAAAAAAAAGCAGTATTTTTGCAGCCGATTATGACAGAACAGAATATGGAAAAGACCTTCGCGATAGTAACCGGTGCATCGTCCGGCATGGGTGTTGAGTTCGCCAAACAGTTAGCCGCACGCGGCTATAACCTGCTGATTGTCAGCAACGAAGAGGCAATTCATGCCGTAGGGAAAGAGATAAAAGCCGAGAGCCAAGAGCTAAGAGCTAAGAGCCAAGAGTCAAGAGCCGAGAGCATACAGGTGGTGTCGCTCGTGATGGACCTGAGCAAGCAGACGGCAGCGCGCGAACTATATGAATACACGCATGCGCACGGGTTGGAAATAGAAGTGCTCGTGAATAACGCGGGTGTGTATCACGACCGTGACATTCTGGATGACAGCGAAGCATTCACAAGTCTTATCATGAACCTGCACATGTACACGCCCGCCATGCTCTGCTATCTGTTCGGCCGGGAAATGCGCGAACGCCGGAAAGGTTACATCCTCAATGTATGCTCCGTGACAGACAGGATGGCGGCGCAACGCCTTGGTACCTACGGCGGTACGAAAGCATTCCTCAGTCATTTCACCCGCGCGCTGCATATCGAGTTGCGCAAATACGGCGTACACGTGACCAACGTCCGCCCGGGCGCGGTAGATACGGGTCTGTACAATATCAAGCCATGGATGACGAAAGTCGGCAAAGCCTTAGGCATCATCGTCTCGCCGCAGACCTTGGCGCGACGCGGCCTCAGGGCTTTATTCCGCGGCTGTAGTAAAACAACAGTACCCACCGTTTTCTGGCGGGTACTGGGTTTCATCATTCTCCTTATTCCGACGTGCGTATTACGCTTGATACGTCGGTTGGGATGGTTCTAAGACTTAGCTCAAGTCATAACCGTAGTGCTTGAGACGGCCGATGTTAGAGCGCCATTCCCGGTCCACCTTGACAAAGAGTTGCAGGAAGACTTTCTTTTGCAGGAAGTCTTCGATGTCTTTGCGAGCTTGTGACCCAACGCGCTTGAGGGCCGAGCCGGCTTTGCCGATAAGGATGCCCTTCTGGCTGTCGCGCTCGCAGTATATGACTGCAGAGATACGGACGATGTCTTCCTCTTCGATGAAAGATTCGACTTCCACCTCGACAGAGTACGGAATTTCCTTGTCGTAGTTGAGGAGTATCTTCTCACGGATAATCTCGTTGACGAAGAAGCGCTCGGACTTGTCGGTCAGCTGGTCCTTGGGGAAGAACGCAGGACCTTCCGGCAGGGCTTCTTTGATGGCATCAAAGAGTTGCGCAACGCCGAACTTCTCTTGCGCAGAGATTGGGAAAATCTCCGCCTCAGGCAGTAACGTGTGCCAGAACTCGACGAGGCGCTCCAAAGTCTCTTGGGTCGTGAGGTCTATCTTGTTGATTATCAAGAAGACCTTTGTGCCCGCTGCCGCCATCTTCTTGACTTTCTCAAGGAAATCGGCATTGCGCTCAGGGTTGTCCTGAACCTCGGTGACGTAGAGAAGCACGTCCGCATCGACGAGGGCGGAACGCGAGAACTCCAGCATCTTCTCCTGTAACTGATAGTTCGGCGAGAGCACACCGGGTGTGTCGGAATAGACCATCTGGAAGTCCTCGCCGTTGACGATGCCCATGATACGATGACGGGTGGTTTGCGCTTTCGACGTGATAATCGAGAGGCGCTCACCCACCAAGGCATTCATCAGCGTGGACTTGCCTACGTTCGGGTTACCAACAATGTTCACAAACCCCGAACGATGGGTTTGTGAACATTGGTCGCTGGTCGTTAGTCGCTGGTCGTTGGACATCTTATTCACTAAAGAGTTTGCCTGCGCTCAGTTTGTTGACTTTTCCGAAGCGCTCTTTGAGTACTTTCTGGTCAATCAGTTTCGGATCACCGATAACAAGCACTTTCCTCGGCTGACCTTTGAGACGTGCGTTATAGAAACTGACGATATCGTCGAATTTCAGTTTCTGCACTTGGCGTATCTGCAGGGTGGCCGGGTCGATCTGATAACCGAGCCTGTTCCACTCTGTCATGCGCTGGCTCTTGGTACGGAAAGTAGGATGATTGCTGAGCATGGACTGACGCAGGATGGTCTTGATAGACTCGATGGTCTCGGGTTTCTCCGGCATGGAGTCAAGCAGCGAACTATAGACTTGCAGTGCGTCAAGCACCTTATCCGACTGCGTGCCCACATAACCGATGAAACGGGTGCTACGCTGCTGAACAGGAGGCGTGATGAACGCACCATAAGCGGTGTAAGCCATGGAGCGTTTCTCGCGTATCTCATTCATCACCAGACCTGAGAATCCGCCGCCGAAATACTCATTGAACGCATCGTACTGCACCGCTTCGTTCACGTTATACGGAGCGCCGTCGATGAAGAAATAGACTTTCGCCTGCTGCATGGAGGCATCCGATAAGAAATAGAGTTCGGTCTTGTTGACCGGCAGTCTCGGACGGTCTACAGGAGAGGTCGTCGGGATAGCTTTCTCGGACATCGGAATATGTCCCAAGAGCGCCATCTTCACAGAGTCTGCCGGCAGTTTGCCCACATAATGTATCTCCAGTTCATAATCCAGCGCGCGGTGCCATTCGGACTCTAACTTAACGGCATCCAATGTCAGTACCTCGTCCAGCGGGGTACGTCTCTTATACTTCGACTCATCGCCGTAGAGCACATAAGCGTTTGCAGCATCCGAGACGATGTCGGTATTCTTACGCTCCACTTTACGTGACGAATAGGTCTGCCCCTTGATGCTGTTGAGTTTGGCGTCGTTCTCGGACGAGAAGTCAGGCAGCAACATATGGAGGTTGACCAAGGAGACTATTTTTTGCATGTTTTCCTCTGCACCTTCGATATCTACGATAACATAGTTATCATTGACGCTGAAGGAACATTTGCCGCCCAATCGCGCCAGTTTGGCACGCACCTCACCGGCGGAGAGCCCGGGTGCGCCCTTCATGCCCGCCAGTTCCATCATCGGAACAGCGTACTCGAGCAGCGGCATATTATACGTACCCACGCCGTATTTGAGGCGGAGCGTGAAGATATTGTTCTTGGGGTTGGGAGTCACATATACATATACGTTCTCCGCGAAACGGTCACGGTCGATATCCTTGATATCCACAAAACGCGGCGTGAGTTTGCCGGCCGGGATGGAACTGAACTGCTGATAGTACTCCGACTGCCCTATCGCCGGTTCGATAGGTTTGATTTTCGGCTTGGCGAGTTTGTCCTTCTTCGGCGTGCCTTCCGCTATTTCGAAGGTCTTGTGCGGCGCCGAGAAATACTGCTTGGCGATGCGGATGACCTCTTGCTTGGTCATGGTGCGCAGTTCCTCTTTCTCGCGGAACAGTTTCTCAAGCGGCACCTGATATACGTATCCCTGCATGAGCGCGTACGCCTTGAGCATCGGGTATTCGAGCATTCTGTCATGGTCCTGCAACTTGTTGAGTCGCACCGCCTCAAACAGGTCATCGGAGATGTCGCCTTGGACAAGCTGGTTGATGGCCTTCATAACACTGGCCTCGGTCTCTTTGAGCGAGTTATACTCCTGTGTCTCCGCGTCCATATAGGGGATAGCGAAAACCATAAGACGACCTATCTCACGCGCTCCGCTGTTCCGTGCGCCGGCGTACATCAGTTTGTTATCCAGCACCAGTTCGTCCAGCAGACCGATACCCATTTCATTGGACAGCAAGTCACATGCGAACTCAAGTGCCAACTCATCGTCAGCACCCACCTTCATACTATTATATGCCAAACACAACTCGGGGAAATAGCCTAAGCGCGCACTATAACGCTCGTCCTTCGAAAAATCCGTAGGGCTGAAGGTCTTACGTGCCGGCAGCGGTTTGCCGGTCATCCGTCCGAAAGTCTTCTCTATCAGCGGCTTCACCTCCTCGGTGGAGAAGTTACCAACAATGATGAGCGCCATGTTATTGGGCACATACCATGTGTTATAGAAGTCGATGAGTTGGCGCAGCTTGGGGTTCTTGAGGTCTTCGGGGAAACCGATGATGTCCCGTGCATATGCGCTACCCTTGTACAGATGCTCGTTGATGAAACGTTGCACGTGCTGACTGTTATCGTCCGAATACATGTTATACTCCTCGAACACGTTCTCCAACTCCGCTTGGAATGTACGGAAGACGGGGTGGATGAGTCGGTCGGAATACAAGGTCAGCCAGCGCTCCATCTGGTGCGCGGGGAAACGATTGTGATAGAACGTCATATCATAACTTGTAGCCGCATTGAGGTCCTCACCACCGATGGACTGCACGAGATTCGAGAACTCATCGGTAGCGCTGTAACGCGCCGCCAACCTACTCTGCTCGTTGATTTTCAACTGCACTTTCTCGCGCTCCTTCGGGTCCGTCGTCATCGCCAACGTGTCATACAGCGCGATGACATGCTCGTAGTGAGGTTTCTCCTTCTCCCAATCAAGCGCACCAATGCGGTCGGTGCCCTTGAAGAGCATGTGCTCCAAATAATGCGCCAAGCCGGTAGCCGTCTCGGGTTCGTCAATCGAACCGGCACGCGTGACGGTAGCACCGAACACGTCCGGCTGGTCATGGTCTTCCCATAAAAGTACGGTAAGACCGTTGTCAAGTTTGTACTCTGTCAGGCCTTCCGGCAACTGCGCGAAGACCATCACAACGCTGCTGACTGACAGCAGCAGACTCAATAAAATCTTTCTCATATTTACCATTCTAATAATACTTTTCCGCACTGGCCGCTGACCATGACGTCGAAGCCCTTCTGGAAATCATCGAATTTGTATTTGTGTGTGATAACCGGCGAGAGGTCAAGACCGCCCACCAGCATCTGCTCCATCTGATACCAAGTCTCCCACATCCGGCGCCCCGTGATGCCTTTGATGGTCAGGGCATTGAAGATGACATCGGACCAGTTGACCTTCGTTTCTGACGGCAGGATACCGAGTTGGGCGATGTTCGCACCTTTGTACATGTGCTCAATCATGTCGTTAAACGCTGAAGGAGCACCGGACATCTCCAGTCCGACGTCGAAGCCGCGGATGCCGAGTTGGAACATGGCATCGGCTATCGTCTCGCCTTTGGAACCGTCCACGGTGATGGTAGCGCCCATTTTCTTCGCTATCTCCAGTCGCAAGGGGTTGATGTCCGTCACGACGATATTCTTCGCTCCCGCAAAACGGCATATACCCGCCGCCATTGTGCCAATCAGGCCGGCACCGGTGATGAGCACATCTTCGCCCAGAAGCGGGAAAGCAAGGGCGGTGTGTGTCGCATTGCCAAAGGGGTCCATGATAGCCGCGAAGTCATCGGGGATGGACGGATGCACTTTGACCACGTTGGATTCCGGCACGGAGACGAACTCGGCAAAGCAGCCGTCACGGCCCATGATACCAAGCGAGATGGTATTCTCGCACACATGGCCCATGCCACGACGGCAGTTTCGGCAATGCCCGCAGGTGATGTGTCCTTCCGCCGTCACACGGTCGCCTATCTTGAAGTTTCGCACACCGGGACCGCAGTCCGCCACGATGCCGACGAACTCATGACCCATGGTATAAGGTGGCTTGCAGTGGTTCTGCGACCACTCGTCCCATTTATACATGTGCAGGTCGGTGCCGCAGATGGCCGCTTTGGTCACTTTGATGATGACATCATTGACACCCATCTCCGGCGTCGGGACATCTTCCATCCAAATGCCGGGTTCGGCGTATCTTTTTACAAGAGCCTTCATTGTATCAATTCAAAATTCAAAATTTACAATTCAAAGATTTATTTCAACACGCCGAGTGCCTTGCCGACCTTGATGAAGGCTGCAATACCTTTATCCAATTGTTCGCGTGTGTGAGCAGCGCTGACTTGCACGCGGATACGCGCCTGTCCTTTCGGCACTACGGGATAATAGAAGCCCGTGACATAGATGCCTTCGTTTTGCAACGCCGCAGCGAACTCCTGCGAAAGACGCGCGTCATAGAGCATGACGGCGCATATAGCCGACTCCGTAGGCTTGATGTCAAAGCCTGCGGCTTTCATGCGCTCAATGAAATACGCGGTGTTATCATGCAGATGGTCCTGTAACTCGTTGGAACGCGTGAGAATCTCGAAGGTCTTGATGCCTGCCGCCGCAATCATCGGCGGAATGGAGTTCGAGAACAGATAGGGACGGCTGCGCTGACGGAGCAGGTCGATAATCTCTTTCTTACCCGTCGTGAAACCACCTACCGATCCGCCGAAGGCTTTACCGAGTGTACCGGTGATGATTTCTATCTTGCCGCGCAGGTTGTAACGCTCGGTAACGCCGTGACCGGTCTTGCCTACCACGCCGGCCGAATGGCTCTCATCGACCATGACAAGCGCGTTGTATTTCTGCGCCAGTTCGTAAATCTTATCCAACGGACATACGTTACCGTCCATGGAGAACACGCCATCGGTGGCAATGATGCGGAAGCGCTGTGCCTGCGCCTCTTTAAGTTTGGCCTCGAGGTCCGTCATGTCGCCGTTGGCATAACGGTAACGCACCGCCTTGCACAGACGCACGCCGTCAATGATAGAGGCGTGGTTGAGGGCATCAGAGATGATAGCATCCTCTTCGGTCAGCAGCGGTTCGAACAGACCTCCGTTGGCGTCAAAACAAGCGGCATAGAGGATGGTGTCCTCCGTGCCGAAGAAATCCGAAATGACGCGTTCCAGTTCCTTATGCGTATCCTGCGTACCACAGATAAAACGCACGGACGCCATGCCATAACCACGCGCATCCATGCGGTCTTTCGCTGCCTGGATAAGTTCCTTGTTATCCGCAAGACCCAAATAGTTGTTCGCGCAGAAGTTGATGACCTCTTGGTCGTTGGTCGTTTGTCGTGGGTCGTTCGTCGCCACTTTGATGCCGGATGACTGCGGCGTGATGATGACGCGCTCGTTCTTATAGAGACCTGCCTCGCGTATCTCCGCGAGCGTTGATTGCAGGTGTTTTTGGAAATCGGTGTACATAATATAAAGCCTACCCCCTACCCCTCCCTAAAAGGAGGGGAGGAGAATTTTGTTTTAGATAATGCCCTGCTCAAGCATCGCAGTTGCGACCTTCATGAATCCGGCGATGTTTGCGCCTTTGACGTAATCGATGTGTCCGTCGGCCTGACGACCGAACTTGACGCATTGCTCGTGGATGGACTGCATGATGTGATGCAGACGGTCGTCCACTTCTTCGGCTTTCCAACTGAGGTGCTCGGCGTTCTGCGTCATCTCCAGACCTGAAGTAGCCACGCCACCGGCGTTGACGGCTTTACCCGGTGCAAAGAGCACACCGTTGGACTGGAAGAAATGAATAGCACCCGGTTGGCAACCCATATTTGATACCTCGCAGCAGCACCAGCAGCCATTCTTCTTCAGTTCCTTCGCGTCCTCTTCACTTAACTCGTTCTGGAAAGCACACGGCAGGGCGATGTCGCATGGTACGGACCATGCTTTCTTGCCCTCGGTGAAGACGCACTCCTTCGGGAACTTGTCGGCCATGTCTTGCACTTTGTTGCGGTTCGACGCACGCATGACGAGCATGTAGTCAATCATCTCCGGCGTGATGCCGTTCTTGATTGCTACGACGCCGTCCGGACCACTGATAGCCACCACTTTGGCGCCAAGTTCAATGGCTTTTTTCGCTGCACCCCATGCCACGTTTCCGAAACCGGAGATAGCGACAGACTTACCCTTGATATCCTTGCCTGCCTCATGCAGGAGGTGCTGCGTGAAATAAAGCGCTCCGAAACCGGTTGCCTCCGGACGGAGAATCGAACCGCCCCAGGTCATGCCTTTGCCGGTGAGCACGCCGGTATGGTACTCACGCGCGAGTTTTTGGTACATGCCGTTGAGGAATCCTATTTCACGGCCGCCGACACCTACGTCACCCGCAGGGATGTCTTGGTCGGGACCGATGCAACGCCAGAGTTCCAGCATAAACGCCTGGCAGAAACGCATTATTTCTGCATCGGATTTGCCTACAGGGTCGAAGTCCGAGCCACCCTTCGCACCGCCCATAGGAAGGGTTGTCAGTGCATTCTTAAAGGTCTGCTCAAAGCCCAAGAACTTCAGCATGGAAGGCGTCACAGCGCGGTGGAAACGAAGACCTCCTTTGTACGGACCGATGGCAGAGTTGAACTGCACGCGGTAACCAAGGTTCGTCTGCACCTTACCTTCGTCATCAATCCACGTGACGCGGAAAGTGAAGATTCGGTCAGGCTCGACCATGCGCTCCACGATTTTCGCTTCTTCAAACTCGGGGTGCTGGTTGTACACTTCTTCGATAGACTCCAGCACTTCCTGAACGGCTTGCAGATACTCTGCCTCGCCCGGATGTTTCGCAGCGAGCTGCGACATGATAGTTTGTACTTTCATTGTTGTTTGTGTTTTTCAAGTATGTTGTTAAACCTTTGCGACTGCAAAGGTACAACAAAAAAATGACATACACAAGAGTGTACGCCATTTTTCTGTATTTTTTGTTGTTTTACAGCAGTTCTACGCTTCGGTTGACGAACTTGGCGAGGGCTTCGCCTTTGAGCTGACCGGAGGCGAGAAGCGCGATGTCGATGAGCTGTTTGAGGCGCTCGTCTTCGCCGTCCAACTTATAAACGGTCTTGATGACTGTCTCTTTGGTCGGAGCATCGCCTTCTTTCTCGGCTTTCTTCTCGACTTCTTCCTGCACTTGTTCGGACGTCTCTTTGCCTACCAACTCTTGGATGAGCGGGTGCGCGGTGTTGATGACGAGATTGTAGGAGTCGGGCATCTGGCCGTAGAAATTCATTCCCTGCTGGTGCGCCGCCATCTCTTTCATACGACGCATGAACTCGTTCTGCGTCAGGAAGACCGGCAGGGCGTCAGCCGCAGCCGCTTCGCATGTCACGTAGTAATTGAGTTTCTCAGCACCTTGCGGCAGGAAGGCTTCAAACGCCTTGCGCAGACCTTCTTTCTGCTCGTCGGAGAAGTTATCCTTCGCGGTGTCCTCTTTGCGAATCAGGTTCTCGATGGTGTCGCTATCAATTCTCACGAAGCGCAGTTTCTCCGCTTTTTGCTCGGCTTGCGACATACAATGTACGTCCAGTTCACCGTCCATCAGCAGCACGTCATATCCCTTCGCCTTCGCACGCTCGATGTAGGTGTAATGCGCATCGGGGTCGTTGGTGTACAGCAGCACGAGGTTGCCGTCTTTATCGACCTGATTCTCACGCACTTGGTCCTTGTATTCCTCCAGCGTAGCGTACTTGCCGTCGAGGTTCTTGACGAGCGCAAAACTTACGGCTTTCTCGTAGAACTTCTCGTCCGTCAGCATGCCGAACTGGATAAACATCTTGATGTCATCCCATTTCTTAGCGAACTCGTCCTTGTCCGCCTTGTAGAGCTCTGCCAGTTTGTCAGCCACTTTCTTGGTGATGTAACCGCTGATTTTCTTGACGTTGTTGTCGGACTGCAGGTACGAACGGCTGACATTCAACGGGATATCCGGGCTGTCAATCACGCCATGCAAGAGCGTCAGGTACTCCGGCACGATATTCTCCACCTCGTCGGTCACATAGACCTGATTGCAGTAGAGCTGGATCTTGTTGCGGTGCACGTCAAGGTTGGACTTGATCTTCGGGAAATATAGGATACCGGTCAGGTTAAACGGATAGTCCACATTCAAATGAATGTGAAACAGCGGCTCTTCGAACTGCGTGGGGTACAACTCGTGGTAGAACTTCTTGTAATCCTCGTCCTTGAGGTCCGCAGGTTTGCGGGTCCACGCCGGCGTCGTATCGTTGATGATGTTCTCTTCGTCGAGTTCGACCTCCTTGCCGTCTTTCCACTCTTTCTTCTTACCGAAAGCGATTTCTATCGGCAGGAACTTGCAGTATTTCTTGAGCAGTCCTTCGATGGTCGCGTCCTCGAGGTACTGAGAAAACTCATCGTCGATATGCAGGACGATGTCGGTACCGCGTTCCGCTTTGATAGTATCCTCCATCGTGTATTCCGGCGAACCTTCGCACGACCAGTGCACAGCCTTCGCGTCCTCTTTGTAGGAAAGCGAGAAAATCTCCACTTTCTTGCTCACCATGAAGGAAGAATAGAAGCCGAGACCAAAATGACCGATGATGGCTTCCGCTTTGTCCTTGTACTGGTTGAGGAACTCCTCCGCGCCGGAGAAAGCAATCTGGTTGATGAACTTGTCCACCTCTTCGGCCGTCATGCCGATGCCGTGGTCCGAGACGGTAAGCGTCTTTTTCTTTTTATCAATCGTGACACGCACACGCAAGTCGCCCAAGTCACCTTTCACTTCGCCTACCGAAGAGAGTGTCTTGAGTTTCTGCGTGGCATCTACTGCGTTAGAAATCAGCTCACGAAGAAAAATCTCGTGGTCCGAGTACAGAAATTTCTTGATGACGGGGAAGATGTTATCACTCGTTACCCCAATATTACCTTTTGCCATAGTATTTGTGTTTTGTCGTTAGTCGTTTGTCGTTTGACATTTAACTATAGACAAAAGGCGTGCCAAGGCCGCGAGACTGCCAAAATGGCAGACGCGGGTATAGTTATCAGTCCAAGTCCGAAGCCTGACCTTGGAAGACCGGAGGACGTTTCTCAAAGAAAGCATTGATTCCTTCCTTGTAATCTTCGCCGCGATAGACCTTCGTACGATAGTCGTTGATGCGCTCGAAATGCTCGGAGGACAGGAGTGTCGCAGCGCGGCTGAGGATGCGGAACTGACGCTTGATGGCAGAGATGGAGAGCACGGAATTACGACGCAGCGGCACCAGGAATTTCTCTTCGAGTAGCTGGTCAAGTTCCGCTTCCGGCGCCACGTGGTTGATGAGACCTACGTTGAGGGCGTCCTGCGCCGTGATAGCGTTGGCAGTGAAGAACATCTCACGGGCTTTGTTGATGCCTAACTGGTTGATAAAGTGCATGATACCCGAAGCGTTATACGGGATACCTATCTTCGCCGGCGTGATGGCGAACGTAGCATTGTCCGAAGCGACAATCATGTCACAACTCAGGCACAGGTCGCACGCCCCACCCCACACCGTGCCGTTAGCATAGGCGATGACGGGAATAGGTATGTCCTGCACTTTGCGCAGCAATCGCTCCATCGGAACTTCGTACGCCAGCGGATCAGTACCGTCCACCGGCAACTCGTGGATGTCATGTCCGGCAGACCACACGCCGCGGTTCACTTCGGCCTTGATTACTATGCCCACGCATTGCGCCTGATAGGCGGCGTCGATAGCCTCCGCGAGGGCAGTACACATCTCTTCACTCAAGCAGTTGAAATGCTTGCCGTTCTGCATTGTCACAAACGCAATGCGGTCGATTATTTCACTTGTAACCATAGTTCTTTCCTATTTCATCTTTCATTTTATTGCGACGCATTTACGGGCGAGGTATTTCTGCTCGTCGGCATTGAGTAGCGGCGACACCTCTTTATAGACGCGCGCATGGTACGCGTTGAGCCAGTCTATCTCGTCCTTCGTCATGAGACTCATCTCAATCAGTTGCGTGTCGTAGAAACAGAGCGTGAGCGTCTCGAACGCCAACCACTCGTCTTCGGTGGTCGTCGCTTGGGTCTTTGGAGCAGGGATGACGGTGATGAGGTTCTCCGTGCGGATACCCCACTCGCCCGTGCGGTAGATTCCGGGTTCGTCGGAGATGATATGCCCGACCTCCAGTGCCGTGGGGTTATTGTCCGTGCGGACGTTTTGCGGACCCTCGTGGCAACCGAGGAAATGCCCTACGCCGTGACCCGTTCCGTGACCGAACGTGATGCCGGCCTCCCACATAAACTGCTTGGCGAGTGCGTCCAGTTGGTTACCTCGCGTGCCACGCGGGAAACGTACCCGTGCTAACGCGATATGTCCTTTGAGCACGTAGGTGTAGTCGCGTTTTGCCTGTGCCGGAATCTCGCCTCCGAGCCATATAGTACGAGTGATATCCGTCGTGCCATCCAGGTACTGACCGCCGCTGTCGAGCAGCAACATGCCTTCGGGTTTGACTTCGGCGCAGTTGTCAGCCGTCGCCGCATAATGGACGATGGCGCCGTTGCCTTTGTAACCGGCGATGGTTCCGAAACTCTCCTCTACGAAGTTCTCCCCCATCATCCGGAACTCATGTAACTTCTCCATCAGGTCCCACTCGGTTAATTTGCCATTAGCCGTTAGCCATTGGCCATTAGCCTTTATATCTTCCAGCCATTTAAAGAACCGCGTCAGCGCCACGGCATCCTGACGCATGGCGATGCGTTCGCCTTCCAACTCTACGGCGTTCTTATGCGCTTTGTCAATCAAAATCGGCGACTTGGTGTTGATTTTCCGACAGTCCGCAGGGATCGCTTCGTATAACGCTTCGTTGACGCGTGCGCCATCGAAGAGCACTGTCCCTTTGAGCGTGCGGATATAGTCAAAAACAGCCTCGTACGGACGAACGTCGATATTGTTGAAATCGAGGTAGTTCTGCGCCGGCGAGTCTATCTTCTCGGGGTTCACGAAAAGCGTGCATCTATCCGCCTCGAGCACCACGTACGCGATGACGACAGGGTTGTACTCTACGTCATTACCGCGGATATTCAACAACCACGCGATCTCATCGAGGGCGCTGACGATAAGGGAGTCGCCACGCATGGCGGCTAATTTCTCCCGTATCCTCGCAAGCTTGCTCTCAACGCTTTCCCCTGCAAAATCCGCCGAGTATGGATAGAGTTTGTCAGCAGGAATAGCAGGACGACCTTCCTTCCACAGCGGTTTGATGAGGTCAACAGACTTCAACTCCACTTTCGCTTTCCAGTCCGCGAAGTCACTGACGCTGAACATCTCGGGATTCACTCCGACAGGTCCTTGTACATTATCGGCTAACCAGTCCACCACACTCGGGCAATCGATGTCCGACTCACGCATCAGTTCGATGGTGGAGTCCTTCAGTTCGATACCTGCCTGCAGGTAATAACGGCTGTCCGTCCATAGGAGCGCACGGTCTTCCGTCACGACGACGGTACCGCTCTCGCCGTTGAAACCCGACAGCCATTGCATCTCGCACCAGTGACTGGCCATATACTCACTCGCATGGGGGTCGTTTCCGGGAACTACATACGCCGAAACACCCGCTTCACGCATCGCTTGCCGCAGTGCGGCCAACTTCTCTATTGTACGCATGTTTTCAAAATTTTGTGCAAAGATAGTAAAAAATTTGCATATACCAAAATTTTTCTGTAATTTTGCAGCGAAAACCGTTTTGAATATGAGATATTTGATTTCCGGAGGGGGAACAGGTGGACATATCTTCCCCGCAGTAAGTATCGCGAATGCATTGAAAGAGTTGGACCCGCAAGCGGAAATACTGTTTGTCGGTGCGTTGGGCCGCATGGAGATGGAACGCGTGCCGCAGGCGGGTTACAAGATTATCGGTCTGCCCGTTCGGGGTTTCAACCGCGCACAGCCGTGGAAGAATGTATCTGTGCTTATCGACCTCGTCAAATCCATGCGCATGGCGAAGAAAATCATCCGAGATTTCCGTCCCGACGTAGGTGTCGGTGTCGGCGGTTACGCGTCCGGCGCAGCGATGAAAGTGGCGGCGCGGATGGGCATCCCTATCCTACTGCAGGAACAGAACGGCTTTGCCGGCGTGACGAACAAACTGCTCAAAGACGACGCAGCGAAGATTTGCGTGGCGTATGAGCACATGGAGCGTTTCTTCCCTGCCGAGAAAATCATCCTGACGGGTAATCCTGTGCGGCAGAACCTGCTGGAAGGCAAAAGGAAGAAGGAGGAAGGAGGAAGGAACCTGCTTATCATCGGCGGCAGTCTCGGCGCACGAACTATCAACGAGGCGATGATAGATGCCATCAGCCATCAGCTTTCAGCTTTCAGCGGCGTGCAGGTTGTTTGGCAGACGGGCAAGGTCTATTACGAGAAATGCCAAGCGGCGTGGGAAGCAGCAGGCAAGCCGGCGAATATCGAGGTGCATGACTTCTTGAGCGACATGCCCGACCGCTACGCGCAGGCGGACCTTGTTATTTCTCGCGCGGGCGCATCATCTATTAGCGAGTTATGTCTGTTAGGCAAACCGGCTATCCTCGTGCCTTCTCCGAACGTAGCGGAGGACCATCAGACGCATAACGCCATGGCGCTTGTCGAGAAAGACGCGGCGGTGTTAGTGAAAGACGCCGAGGCAGCGGAGAAACTCATTCCTACGGCGCTGGAACTCATCCAAGACGAGAAGACGCTGAAGAAACTGCATACCAATGTGCTGACCCTCGCGCAGAAAGACTCCGCACGACGCATCGCCGAAGAGGTAATCGCATTGGCGAAAGACGCCAAACACTAATCTTTCAGAAGATACTTCGCCATGTTTCGCTCGAAGAGCCGGACGGCCTGACCGACCGTGCCGAAGAGTTCGCCACCGGCAGCGTTCGCATGACCGCCGCCATGGAAGACCTCATTGGCAAAGATATTCACAGGGCGGTCACCCTGCGAACGGAACGAGAGACGAATACGGGAATGGGGCGTGCCGGGTTTGGCACGCTCTTCGCGTATAAAGACGGAGTAATAGACATCCGCAATCTGAAGCGGCATATTCACGAGTCCTTCCGTATCGCCCACCTGATGATGATAGCGGTCCAACTCATCGGCGTCCAGCGTGATAAGCGCGGCGTGGAACTCAGGGAACACACGCATCTTGCGATACAAAGCATAACCCCATAGACGCATGCGGTTCTCCGTGTGCTGGTTGTAGATGGCATTGTAGATGGCATCTTTCTGCGCCCCAGCACGAACGAGGTCCGCTACTATCTCGTACAGTTCCGCCCGCGTGGAGTTGAACGAGAAATTGCCGGTGTCGGTCATGATGCCGGTGTAGAGACAGGTGGCAAGGTCAGCATTCGGTTTGTCCGCCAGAGAGCCTGCATGCGCTATCAGTTGATAGACTATCTCACTCGCCGAAGACGCCTCGGGGTTCGAGAACGCGAGGTCCGCAAAATCCACGGGGAACGGATGATGGTCGATGAGAATCTTCGGACACGTCTGCGCCACGAGTTTCTCGCCCGCAGGGCCGATGCGCTTGGGGTCATTGAAATCGGTGCAGACTATTAGGTCCGCCGCGGCGATAAGTGCATCACAAGCCTCGCGGTTCTTCTCATAGACGAGGATTTCCTGCGCTCCTGGCATCCAGTTGTAGAACGAGGGAAACTCGTTCGGCACGATGACGTGCGCACAACGGCCTGCCTTCACATAATGATACAAGCCCAACGCCGAACCCATGGCATCGCCGTCCGGCGCCATGTGCGTCAGAATAACAATCTTCTTCGCTTGCGCGAGGTATGCTTTGAATCGGTCTATCATCTCTTTAAACTTTTGCGACCGCAAAAGTACTACAAAAAATGGATATATGCAAGAGTTGGGGAAGAAAAAAACAAATTTGCATGGATTTTTGTTGATGAATTTGTTGTAATTTCGGCACGCCCCGCAAGCGGGTTCCCTCCGAAAGTACGTTCGCTAAACTTAGCGAACAACAATCTTTCGTCCCAAATTAACAAATTATGCAAGCATAATTCGTTTTTTTGAGCCAAAATCTTGCACATTCAATTTTTTTGTAGTAATTTTGCGCCGCATTTTATGCGGTAGGCACGAAAATTGCTTAAAAACGATTGGAAACAACGGCAAGAAACTATAACAAATAACAATTATCATAATGAAAAAGAGTATCTTTTTATTGGCGTTAGGAATGCTGTCGATGACGGCATTGGCGCAAGACAAGACACTGCTGACCATCAACGGTCAGCCGGTGAGTGCGGAGGAATTCCTCTACATCTATGAGAAAAACAATCAGGCAGGTGCTATCGACCCCAAGACCATGGACGAGTACCTCGAGATGTTCATCAACTTCAAACTCAAAGTGACCGAAGCCGAGAGTCAAGGTATCGACACTACGGAGGCGTTCAAGAAAGAACTGAAAGGTTACCGTGCGCAGGCTACACCGAAATACCTGCAGGACCATGAGGCGATGGACAGTCTGGTGGAGATGAGTTGGCGTCACATGGCCAAAGACCGTCGTGCCGCACATATCGCCATCCAATGTCCGGCAAGCGCCGACAGTGCCGCTACCGCAGAGGCACTTGCGAAAATCAACGAGGCGCGTGACCGCGTGACCATCGGTAAGTTGAAAGTTGAAAGAAAAAAGGTGAAAGGAAAATGGAAGAACGTTGAGAAACGTCTTCCGGTAGAGGCTTTCGACGTCGTAGCCCGTGAGATAAGTACCGACCCGAACGTACAGGAGACGGGCGGTGAGTTAGGATGGATTACTCCGTTCCGCTACGTCTATCCGTTGGAGGAAGCCGTTTATAACACGCCGGTAGGTCAGGTGAGCGAGGTATTCCGCACCCAGTACGGTTTTCACATCGCGCTGGTGGAAGAGGAAATCAACCATAAAGAAGTCAAAGCCCGTCATATCATGAAGATGGTGCCGCGCGGCGAAGGTGCCGACAGTTTAGCGGCTGTCAAAAAAGCGCAGATAGACTCCATCGCTGCCATCGTGAGCGTGGAGAACTTCGCCGAGGTAGCTAAAATGGAATCCGAAGACCGCGGCAGCGGTTCCCGCGGCGGTGACCTCGGATGGTTCGGCAAAGGCATGATGGTCAAGGACTTCGAAGATGTCGCCTTCAGCCTGCAGACCGCAGAAATCAGCAAACCGTTCCGCACGATGTACGGATGGCATATTATCCTCAAAGAAGGCGAGCGCGACATTCTGCCTTTGGACTCCATGCGTCAGCAGATAGAACGTCAGGTGATGCGCGACGAGCGTGCACAAGAGGCCGACAAGAGTTTCATCCGCAAGACCCGCGCCGAGTACAACCTGCCGGCAGAGATGAGCGACGAGGCTGTCAAGGCTTACGCTGACGAGCACCTTGAGGAGAAATATCCGGAACTGAAAAACCTCGTCAAAGAGTACCACGACGGTATCCTGCTCTTCGAGGTATCGCTGCGCGAGGTATGGGACAAAGCCGCCAAAGACACGGTAGGTCTGGAGAAATTCTTCGCCGCCAACAAGAAGAACTACACCTGGGACGCACCGCGCTGGAAAGGCTGGTTGCTGCAATGCAAAGACAAGAGCAGCGCCAAAGCCGCACAGGCTATCATCAAGAGTGCCAACCCCGACTCCGTAAAGAGTTATATCGCCCACCGTCTGAACCAAGACAGCGTGACTTATGCCAAGGCACAACACGGACTTTGGGAGAAAGGCAAGAACCATGCTGTTGACAAATACGGATTCAAGGACAAGAACGCCGAGTTCACTCCGAGCGAGGCACTTCCGGTTGTCGTTTGCGTAGGCAAGAAACTCAAAGCTCCCGCTACATGGGACGACGAGAAAGGCAAAGTGACGACCGACTACCAAGACTATTTGGAGAAACAGTGGGTGGCTCGTCTGCGCGAGAAATATCCGGTGGTTTTGTTTGATGAAGTATGGAACTCCATCAAACGTTAAAATGGTTCACTTTGTGAACGTTAAATAGTTAAAATGGTTTTGTTTGTAACAAAACGTTAAATTGTTAGATGCGGAAGTACGCGCCGTACATATTCATCTTAGGTCTGTTCCTCTGTCTTTACGGAGCGCTACAACTTCGTCCCATCCGTTGGGACATGACCGACGACCGGCACTACAGCCTCAGCGAAGCGAGTAAGACCTTGCTCCGTCAGACCGACGCGCCGATAGAGGTGACGCTGCTCTTGGACGGCGACCTCAATGCGGGCTTCCGGCGATTGAAGAAAGCCACGGAAGAGACGATAGAGGAATTTGCGATTTATTCACATCTGACAAATCGGACGAGTAAGACCAATCCAACCGTTCTCGCGGACAGCCTCGGCTTGTCGCCCATCATCATCCATGAGCGGGAACAGAACGGCAAGACGGCTCAGACGGCAGTCTATCCCTACGCGCTGATGCGTTACAAGGGCAAAAAAGCCGTGGTGACGCTGCTCAAGAACACGCGCGGCCTCAGCGGAGAGGAGAACCTGAACGCCAGTATCGAGCAACTCGAGTTCGCATTCATGGAAGCCTTGCACCTGTTGCAACAGACCGAGACACCACGCGTAGCCATCTTGGAAGGCCACGGCGAACCCGACGAGGCACACACCTACGACCTCATGGTGGCACTGAGCAGGTATTTCCAAGTGGATAGAGGAGCTATCAGCGGTCAGCCATCAGCCATCAGTTCTCATATTCTGGACGGATACAAGGCGGTCATTGTGGCTGCGCCGCAGAAAGCGCTCAGTGACGCCGAGCGGTTTGTCATCGACCAGTATATCATGCGCGGCGGAACGGTGCTATGGGCCATCGACGGCGTGCAGTTGAGCGAACAGGTGCTGCAGAAAGAGGGTTATACCCCGGTGCTGGCACTCGACCTCGGTCTGACAGAGATGCTCTTCCGCTACGGCGTTCGCGTCAACCCCGCCTTGGTGCAGGACATACAATGCCTGCCTATACCGGTGAACGTGTCAAACGACCCGCAGCAGCCGAACCTGCAACCGATGCCGTGGACGTTCGCGCCGCTGTTACTCACCAGTCAGGGTTCACCTATCACGCGTAACATGGGACAGGTGATGAGTACATTCGTCAGTCCGATTGATGCGGTAGGCGGTGATGACGGCATTGAGAAACGGGTGTTACTCGCTACCAGTACCGCCAGTCGCGTGACAGCGACGCCCGGCGAAGTGAACCTGAGTGACATGAACCCCGACATGAGCACTTTCCGCTACCAGTATGTGCCGGTGGCCGTTTCGTTGGAAGGCGCTTTCAGCAGCGCCTATGCGCACCGGATGGTGCCGGAGGGTGTTGAGACGGACGAACCGATTCGCAAGATCGGCGAGAAGAGCCGGCAAGTGGTCATCGGCAGCGGAAGCATCCTTATCAACGAATTGCAAAAGAACCAAGCGCTACCGATGGGTTATGACCGATACAGCGGAATGCAGTTCTCCAACCGCGACTTCATCGTCAATGCCGTCCTATGGCTGACGGACAGCGAAGGACTCATCGGCCTGCGGGAGAAGAGTGTGACATTACGTCTGCTCAACGACAAACGAGCACATGACGAGCGCGCCAGAGTGCAGACCGTGAGTGTGATAAGCCCTATCGCCATCCTCGCCCTCATCGGAGGACTTGTATGGATAATAAGAAAACGAAAATACGCATGTTAAATGTGTAAAGTGTAATGTGTAATGTGTAAAGATTTTCGAATAGTAGTCCTTGCTCTTTGTTCTTTGCTCCTTGCTCCATTGAAAGCGCAGGAGTTGTTCAACTATCCCCTGGACACGGTCAACGGCGAAGAAGTCTATCGCTATGAGGTGGAGAAGAGTATCGGTCTCTTCCGCATCGGCATGAACTTCAACGTGCCGCAAGCCGAGTTGGTACGTCTCAATCCGCAGTTACGTCAACGGGGACTCCATTACGGCGAGACTATCCTTATTCCTACCGGCAGAAAAGTCAGCAAGCATCAAAAGCCCGTAGAGCCTGTCATTCAAGACATCCCCATTCCGAAAGATACCCTCGTGATAGAGGATACCATCGTAGTTGCGGACACCACCGAAGCGGACTCCACCCTCGTGAAGCCTACGTACACCGGACCACGGAAAGTGATTGAGTTGGCGCTGATGCTACCCTTTGAGAGCATGCAGACCAAGCGCAGCACGAACGCTGAACGCATGAGAGAGTTCTACCAAGGTGCGCTGCTCGCGCTACATGACCTGCGGAACGACAGCACTTTATATCGTCTGCATGTCTATGACACCGAACGCAGTGAGCGTCGTGTGAACGAGTTATGCGACAGTACCGAGTTAGACTCCGTACGCGGCATCCTCGGTCTCGTCTATCCGATACAGATAGAGCGCATGGCAGCATGGTGCGAGGTGCATGAAGTCCCACTGCTCTTACCATTCAGCGACGATATCGAACTGGCAGCGAACCGTCAGGTGCTGCAGTTCAACACCACCGAGCAACAGGAGATAGACAGCCTGTGCCGCTGGATAGCATCGCAGGATGCCAAGTGTGTGACGGTGGAAGTAGCAGACCTTTCGAACTTCGCCCGCGGCATGCGCAAGCAGTTACGCGCAAACGACATTCCCTACTCTGCCATGGCTCTGCGCGACCTGATGAATGACTCCGCCGCGTATGCGCTGGACAGCACCCAAGAGAATATCATCCTCATGCATAGCGAGCGCTACCAGCATATACGCATCTTATTGCCCCATCTGCAGAAATTGCAGAGAGAAGGCTACCGCATCCGCATCGTCAGCCAGTATAGCTGGCAGAAAGAAGAGATAAACCTGCCGCAAGTATTCACCTCCGTGTTTACTGCGCAAGGTGAACGCGAAGCGTATGAAGCGAACTGGTCGCAGTACTACGTAGGCAGACATGTGAGCGAGACTCCCCGCTACGACCTGATAGGCTATGACCTCATGCGGACTTTGATAGGATGGCTGGACGGCAAGAAAGAGACCCAAGGTCTGCAGTCGGACATCCGCTGGCAACAGATAGACAACGGAGGATACCAAAACGCCGCCGTACAAGTAGTGACACGTGAATAGTAAACGACACATAGGATTTTTGGCCGTCATACTGCTGTCGCTCACGATAGCGGCACAGCCTCGTCTGCGCAAACCGGAATACTGGGTGGGTTTCCACGGCGGAGTGAGTGCGAGTACTGTCGCCTTCACCCCCGGAGTGGCAAACATGACTCCTATCACCCGGGCCTGCGTACTCGGAGGAAACGGAGGCTTCGTCTTCCGCTATGCCGGACATAAATACTGCGCCTTGCAGATAGAGCTGAACTATGTGCACCGCGGATGGGCAGAGACAAGCATCGAAGGACGTTACAGCCGCAGCCTGCATTATATCGAGTTGCCGCTGCTGATGAACCTCAACTTCGGCAACAAGACCTGCCGGTGGTTCTTCAACCTCGGTCCGCAAATCGGTTATTGCGTGAAGGACGAAGTGAACAACGGAATATTGGTCAACGGCGAAGGACAGACGCAGTACGGAGAGTTAAACCATCCTTTCGACTGGGGACTGTTAGCCGGAACGGGTGTCTATTTCCGCACACGCAAGGCCGGTGTCTATCAGTTCGAGTTCCGCTATGACTTCTCCTTGGGTTCCCTCTTCAATAACGGCGTAACGGACCATTTTTCGATGGCGAACCCGATGGACTTGAGTTTTAACCTGGCATGGATGTGGCCAATAGTCAAAAAAAGCAAACCATGACCTATCTCATCCTCCGTTTGGCCACCTTGGGAAACGTAGCTATGACCGTTCCGGTCATTGACTCGTTGAGTCGCCGCTATCCGGATGACCGGTTTATTGTAGCCAGCAAGAAACCCTTGGGCGCAATGTTCGCGGCTATGCCGAACGTGGAGTTCCGCGAGGTGGACAATCACATCGGATGGAAAGGTATATGGGCGTTATGGCGCGAATGGCGCAAGGAGATAGATGCACTGATAGACCTGCAGGCCGTCTTACGCACGCGCGTGTTCGGCACACTCATGCGTCTTAGCGGCAAACGCGTCACGCGCGTACATTACGGGCGTATACGCAAACACCTCATCACCGTATGGGGAATCGGTAAGAAGAGCCTGCCTACCGAGTTCGCGCGCTACAAAGACGCCTTCCGCCGCGCAGGCTTGAAGACGGACGAAGAATTCATGGCGCTGCCGGTCAGCAAATCCGCGCTGCGCGTGGTGAAGAAAAAGTTCGGCGAACGAGAAGGCCGCTGGATAGGCTTGGCGCCTTTCGCCAAATCGCGCTCGAACATGCTGCCGTACCGTGTGACCAAAGATATCATCGAGTTGCTGACACGAGACGAGCACACACGGGTCTTCCTCTTTGGCGCCGGCGAGATAGAATGTGAGATGCTACGCCAATGGTCGAGTGTCTTCCCGCGCACCGAGAGCGTTGCCGGACAACTGACATTGGCGGAAGAGCTGGAGTTGATGCGCCAGTTGGACGTGATGCTATGCATGGACAGCGCCAACCAACACCTGGCCGGTCTGGTAGGCCTTCGCGCCATCAGCGTTTGGTGCGCCACCCATCCGATGATAGGCTTCGCGGGATGGAAGCAAAGCCCCGAAGATATCATCCAACGGCATGACTTACGATGCCGACCGTGCACGTGTCACGGAACCAACCACTGCCGATACGGCAACTACGCCTGCCGGCAGATAGAAGCAGAAAAAATAGTACAACAGATATGAGCAAAATTATTTCATTAGCAAACCAAAAAGGAGGCGTAGGCAAGACAACCACCTCCATTAACTTAGCCGCCGCGCTGGCCCGTCAGGGTAAGCGTGTGCTGCTTATCGACGCCGACCCGCAGGCGAACACCTCTTCGGGCTTGGGTGTCGAAATCCGGGACTTGGACAAGACGGTATATGAGTGCCTCGTGAACGGCATTGACCCGCATACGGCAGTCCTGCCCACCAACACCAAGAACCTCAGCCTTATCCCCAGTCATATAGACCTGGTGGGTGCAGAGATAGAGATGCTGAACATGGAGCACCGCGAGACATTACTGAAGAATATCCTTGCGCAGTTACGCGACGAATACGACTATATCCTCATCGATTGCAGTCCGTCTCTGGGCTTGATTACCGTCAATGCACTGACAGCCAGCGACAGCGTCATCATCCCTGTGCAATGTGAGTTCTTCGCCCTCGAAGGCATCGCCAAACTGCTCAACACGATAAAAATCATCAAATCGAAACTCAACCCGTCCTTACAGATAGAAGGCTTCCTGCTGACAATGTTCGACAATCGTCTGCGTCTCAGCAATCAGGTATATGAAGAGGTAAAGCGCCATTTCGGAGACCTCGTCTTCAATACCGTCATCGCGCGTAATGTGCGCTTGAGCGAAGCTCCTTCGCACGGAATGTCGGTACTGGAATATGACCCATCTTCGAAAGGAGCACAGAACTACACGGCTTTAGCCAAAGAACTTATTAAACGACAAGCAGTATGAAAAAGATGACAGGACTTGGACGAGGACTCGATGCTCTCATTGACACCTCGCATGTAGATACCAACGGCGGCAGTTCTATCTCGGAGGTAGAAATCGCACGTATATACGCTAACCCCGACCAGCCCCGTCGCACGTTTGACGAAGAGGCGCTGCAGGAATTGGCCGACTCCATCCGCGAGCATGGCGTCATCTCTCCTATCACCTTGCGCGAGAACGGTGACGGACGATATATGATTATTGCCGGAGAACGTCGTTTCAGAGCATGCAAGATAGCTGGACTGGAGCGTATCCCCGCGTATATCCGTACAGCCAAGGACGAACAAGTCATGGAATGGGCGCTTATCGAGAATATCCAACGTGAGGACCTGGATGCCATCGAGATAGCCCTTGCGTACCAGCGCCTCATGGATGACTACAACCTCACGCAGGAACGCATGTCCGAACGTGTAGGAAAGAAACGTGCCACGGTAGCCAACTACCTGCGCCTGCTCAAACTGCCGGCAGAAATCCAGATGGGCATCAAAGAGAAGAAGATTGAGATGGGACACGCGCGTGCTATCCTCGCATCCCCCTCTGCCGAACGACAGCTTGCCCTATACCAGCGTATTCTCAAAGAAGGATTGTCCGTGCGCAAGGTAGAAGCGCTCGCGCAGGCCGACAAAGGCGAGGTCAAGAAACCCCAGGTAACGAACAAAGACTCCAACCCGTACGAGACGCTCCAGAAAGAACTGAGCACACGTACCGGACTCAAAATCAAAGTACAGGAAGGTAAGATAACTATCGCCTTCGCCAATAATGAGGAGTTACAACAGATAGTGAACCGACTCAGTTGAAACGCTGGCTGATCATAGTGCTTCTCATGCTTCCGATGGCGCTGCATGCCCAGAACGACAGCATCTATTTCCGCAAGCCCGATCCCATCAAAGCGGTCTGGCTTGGGACTATCTTCCCCGGAGCCGGACAGATATACAACAGGTCGTATTGGAAATTACCGATTGTCTATGGTGCATTCATGGGATGCGGATATGCCATTCAATGGACGCAAGGTCGCTACAGCGGCTTCCGAACCGCCTACCTTGACCTATACAATGACATTGCGGCAGGCACCGTGAGCGAAGATCCGTCAAAGACCTATATCGCCGTTATTCCGAAAGGCTATGACCTGACGCGCGTAGGAGGAGCCGCCACTTGGGTAAACACCCTCAAAAATCAGCAGAACATATATCGTCGTTATCGCGATTATTCGATATTAGCGATAGTGGTGGCGTATGCGCTTAGCCTGATTGATGCATACGTCGATGCACAACTCTTCGATTACGATATATCGCCGAACCTGAGTATGAATATAGAACCGCAGATTTATATGGACCCTCTGTACAAACAAAGTACGGAATTAAAATTAGCTATACAATTTTGAAAAGAGTATTACTTATATTCCTGGCCCTCTGTAGCATGGCAGTATTGCGTGCGCAGGAAATGGCCGACAGTATTGCGACCGACAGCATTTCTTTGGAGTCGTTGGAGTTAGTGCCGATGCAGGCTGCTGACAGCATCATCGCGGACGACGACACCATCCCGCCGATAGTGCCCTACTATCAGTTATGGAACGAAAGCGACATGACGGACGTGGAGTGGCGGACCATGGACTGGTGTCTGAGTTGGCTGGATACTACGGAATGTATAGCGGTGCATGACACCACTATCCTACCCGACTCCGTCTATAAGGCGCGCCTTCAAGCCTTGCCGTGTGTCATCGAGTTGCCCTATAACGAGCGCGTACGCGCGTTCATATTGCGATACGTGCGTAACAGCCCCAAACAAGTGGCACGAATGATGCGGATGAGCGAGTACTACTTCCCTATTTTCGAAGAGTCGTTGAACCGCTACAGTCTGCCGTATGAACTGAAATACCTGCCTATCATCGAGTCCGCGTTGAATCCTATCGCACGTTCTCATGTCGGTGCATCCGGCTTATGGCAGTTCATGCCAGCCACAGGTAAGTTGTACGGCCTCGAGATTAACTCGCTCGTCGATGAACGCATGGATGTAGTCAAGGCGACCGACGCCGCATGCCGTTTCCTAAGCAGCATGCATAATATCTACAAAGACTGGAACTTAGTCATCGCGGCATATAACTGCGGTAGCGGAAACGTCAACAAAGCTATCCGCCGTGCCGGAGGGAAACGGGATTTCTGGTCTATCTATCCCTTCCTGCCTCGCGAGACGCGTAACTACGTGCCTATCTTCATCGCCGCCAACTACGCGATGAACTACGGTCAGGAACACGGTATCTGTAAAGCGCCGGTGGAGAAGACCATGCTTACAGATACGATTTGCACCACACAGCGCCTTCACCTGCAGCAAATAAGCGAGAACCTCGGCATCAGCATGGAAGAGTTGCGTCGGCTCAATCCCCAGTATTCACGGGACATATTACCCGGCGGCACGGCGTATGCCCTTTGTCTGCCGTCCGAGAAGGTGGGTCTGTTCCTGGACCAGCAGGACTCTATCATCGCCTACAAAGCCGACAGCCTCATCAATAACCGCCGCGCAGAGATAGACCTTGCGAAAGTGACTTCCATCAACGGCGCTTACCGCGTCAACGGCGTTACATATTACACCATCAAAGACGGTGACAGCCTGAGTAAGATAGCCAAGAAATTCCATTGCACGGTAAAGCAAATCAAAGAATGGAACGGACTGAAGAGTGATAACATCCGCGCAGGAAAGAAACTCAAGATATGCAAATGACGGCAGAGATAGAAAAGCAATATTACTCGCTTCGCGAGACAGAACTCGAAACCGGTATTCCGGCGAGCACCTTGCGGTACTGGGAGAAGCAGTTCGAGGACCTTCATCCCCGCAAAGACGGGCATGGCAACCGTTATTACACACGGGAAGACCAGGAACTCATCAAACGCATCAAATATATCCGTGACGAACTGAAAATCACGCGCATTGATGCCATCCGCAAGGAGTTACGCCAAAATATCAAACACTCAGATGAGCGACAAGCGGCTCTCGATATCCTGCTGCGCGTCAAAGAGGAGTTATGTGAAATCCGCAAAATGATAAAATAATGAAGATCGATTGGAAGAAATACACGCCCTATATCGTGGCGTTAGTGGTGTTTATGATAGCCTCAGCTATCTATTTCCAGCCGGCGCTGGAAGGGAAGATAGTGTATGCGGTAGATGGAGTGAATGGCAGAGCGGCAGTACAAGAATCGTATGAGTTTCACGAGAGTACGGGTGACTATACCTATTGGACCAACTCCATGTTCGGTGGTATGCCGAATTATCAAATTGGGGGTAATGGAGGTTATGGAGTGGATAAACTCCTCAAACCTGTCCGATGGTTCTTCTCTTGGGGAAACAGGAATACCGTGTTCATTTTTCTATTCTACCTATGTGCTTTCTTCCTGTTGCTACGCACGTTCAAAATCAATGAATGGATTTGTTTAGCGGGGGCTTTTGCTATTGCACTAAGCAGTTACTTCTTTGTTATCATTGCTGCGCAACACCATGGAAAATGCTATTCCATCACATGGATGACGTTAGTCATTGTCGGTTTTCTCCTCACCTATCAAAAACAGTATGGCTGGGGAGCGCTGATTGTCATGTTCTTTACCTATATCGGCTTCTTCCTACACCCGCAAATGAGTTACTACCTATGCATGCTCATCGGCATCCTCTTCTTTGCAGAATTAGTTATCGCGTGGAAGAATAAAGAGTGGAAGCATTTTGCTATCGCCACACTGGTCTTCTTTGCCTCTTTCGGTATCGGAATGGGCATGGGTTCCGGTAATATCTTTGCGAATCAGGAATATGCCGAGCAAACAATGCGTGGAGGCCATAGCGACTTAGTCAAAGGAACCGATACCAAGGAAAAGACAAAAGGCTTAGACTTGGAATACGCCACTGCATGGAGTTACGGAAAATCAGAAACGATGACTTTCCTCATCCCTAATTATATGGGCGGCGCGAGCGGCTATAATGTAGGAACAGAGTCTGTGCTCTATGACGAACTCGTCAAAGCACGAGTTCCAAAATCATCGGCTAAACAGTTCTGCCAGTCAGCACCGACCTATTGGGGAGAAAAGGCATTTACAAGTGGTCCGGTTTATATGGGCGCTATCATCTGTTTCCTGTTTATTTTAGCCATTATTATTGTACCGGGTCCCTACAAATGGGCATTATTAATCGCTACTCTTTTCTCGATTCTATTAGCTTGGGGACGCCATTTCATGCCGTTCACTGAGTTCTTCTTCAAGTGGTTCCCGATGTATAATAAGTTCCGGGCTGTAGAATCGATTCTTATTGTGGCTGAGATTACCATGCCGCTACTTGCGATGTTAGGCATCAAGCAGTTGGTTGAGACATCGGACACAGATAAGAAGAATTTTCAAAAACCACTCTTCATCTCCGCAGGAATAACCGCCGGTATATGTATGCTATTTGCAATTTTCGGAGACAATCTTGTTTCCTTCACAAGCACCTACGATGCCCAATGGAAAGACCAAGTAGGCAATGATATATACCAAATGATTATAGACCAGCGTGTCGCCATGATGACGTCCGACGCATGGCGGTCATTCGGCTTTATAATAGTAGCAGCTGCGCTCCTCTGGTTCTATTTGTATAAACCATTCAAGACTGCATATCTGGGACTGGCATTAGCGGCACTTTTCATATTGGATATGTGGCCGGTGGACAAACGTTTCTGCAACGATTCCTTTTTCCGCACTAAGAAAGACGTATATAAGGCATTCAATATGCTGCCTTATGAGAAACAATTGTTGGAGAGCGATAAGAGCCATTATCGTGTGTTGAACTTGACAGTTAACACGTTCAATGACGCGAGAACGAGTTATTATCTCAAGTCCATTGGAGGCTATTCGGCGGCTAAGTTGCGTCGCTATCAAGATTTGATTGATAAGCACATATCCAAAATGAACTGGAATGTACTGAATATGCTTAATACGAAGTATATCATCACCAAAGGTCAAGACGGACAACCTTATCCCTATCCTAATCCCGATGCCATGGGAAATTGCTGGTTTGTTGAAGATATATTATGGGTAGATAACGCTAATGATGAGAGTAATGCATTAAAGCAAATGGATATTACGCGTTTTGCAGTAGCAGACAGCGTTTATGAGAATAACAAGAGTTTGATTGAAGCAACATTTTCTGCACCGACCAATGAAGATCGATTAGAACTGGAATTGTATCAACCTAATCAGTTGAAATATCGCAGCAACACTACAGGAAAACGCATGGCAGTATTGTCAGAAATTTATTATCCGTATGGTTGGAAAGCATGGATAGATAATCAACCAACAGAAATATACCGTGTTAACTATATGCTACGCGCAGTGGTTTTACCGGAAGGCGAGCATCAATTAACACTCCGGTTTGAGCCGGAATCTATAAGAAAAGGATATATACTCTCGCTCTGCTGTTTAACGATTATGTTGATAACGCTAATTAGCGTTTGCGGTTGGAAATTATATGTCTATCGGAAACGTACGACATAAATCCATAGCCGCACCAATAGCGACATCCATATTATAATATTCCCAATCGGCAAAACGCCCTGTAAAGAACACCTGATGTGGAGCCAAAGTCGCTTTAAGCGACTGAATCATCTCCCGAGTCTCTCTATTCTGAACCGGGTATGTGTAAGGGCTATAGTGGTGCGTAATATAACGGGGATGAAAAGGCATTCGTTCTAATTGAGAACGGATGTCTTTTTCAGAAATATTGTCCGTAAACTCAACCGTACCCGTCATTTTGCCTGTAGCATTATTGCTCGGAGCAAAATTACCTGTACATATAATGCGGTGCGAGTCATGCATAGAACTGGGCTGATAAATCCATGTATATGGATTGACATCTAATTCGCAGAATACTGCCGTTGTCCCATGAGAATCCAAGTTTTCGACAGCCTGCTCATACCGATCCAGATGAGGTAACTGACTTAACATCGGTATCAAATGCTTTATGTTTCCACACCATACCAATTTATCAAATACCTCTCCATTAATAAATATATGATTTCCTTGGAATTCAATCTCCTTTACGGGAGAATTGTAGAGGACGTTTAATCCTTCTGCCAGGCGATCTGCTATGAATTGTGATCCTTTATTATTCTCATAGAAGAAAGACGAATGCACAAATTGCTTCTCATCTACATGATGAAGATTATTATAACGCATCTCTGCTACAGTCGGCATTGGCAATTTACCTTCTAGCCATGACAAGGAGACATCTTTTAATGATCTCCGCCAAACTTTGCGATTATATGGTTCAAAGTATAGATGATATAATGTCTCTCCAAATCTCCCTCTCAAAAAATCCTCAAAATTTTCCGGTTCGGGGAAATGGGCATTCTCAATTTTAGATAAATCCCGCTCAAAAGCTTCTTGTATATCCCGAGGAAAATAATACATATGATCCTCTATGGGATATGGCACTACTAAACCATCGGGCATATATACCACAGAGCGTCTTTCAGCCGCATGAAACTCCGTGGACTTATCAAATTGCTGCCAGAACCATTCTAATACGTCTTGACGTTTTGAATTAAATACATGTCCTCCACACAAATGGAATAACGAGCCTTCGATACGTTGACAACGAATTAAGCCACCAGGTGTTGCTTCACTTTCATATACGATTACATCATTATTTCTATTGCGCGACAATATACGCGCAACAGTCAACCCGGAAACACCAGCCCCTACTACTGCGATTTTTGTCATATGACAGAAAGGATTTGCTCTAATTGTTTAGCGACTACTGATGTATAATGCAAACTCATATAATCCGCATACTTCTTCATATCAACAGATTCTTTACGTGCGGCATCAAAAGCGGCCTCGAATTGCTCATATGATTCCAAGTGCGGTCCAAATAAAGATAACTGAAAATAATCGGTATCAGCATTCATTGGATAACGCATCAGAGGATGGCATCCACTGGCTATGATTTCTAAGAAACGGGGGGTAACTTGATGAAAGCCATTTGTTTTACGTCCGCCGTCTACTCCAGGAGGCGCATATATGCCTGCGCGAGTCTTCCGCATCAGTTGCATATATATATCACGCGAATCCCCCTCGATAACAACGTCTCCGTTTTGATTGATATAGAAAGGTTGGCCATTCTTTATATCGCGACGAAGATATGTGGTGTCTGGATGATTTGCCATATACTGCGTCAACCATTCTTTAAGTATGGCATTTTGGCGCCCTGCTATTAAAATATCATACCTTTTTTCAAACTTTGCATCTTCTGTTATCCGATACTTATCGGAAAGAGACAATGGTAAATGATAAATCTTTTTTAGCCCCATTTGTTCCCTTAGGAACGCATACACCTCTCTGCTTGACACACAAATCACCGGATTCCGCCAATATTGCCAATACCATAATCGTATTTGCCATGGTTTGTGGAGATAAAAATCAACGATGCACGGGACAATATTACCTTTATTATTTCCATTATGTCTATAGGTACACATCTCATATGTAAAAGCCGGCTTATTTGTTTGAAACCAATTGAGTATAAACGGTATATATTTTGAATATCGCTCATTTTTCAATGCGTGGTTATAAAAGAGCTTCACTTTGAAATAACGGCACAACTCATCTTCCCACTCATACACTAAATCATTAGCATGATGGGGATCAATATTGCGGTTGGATATAATTGAGGTAAGTTTCATTTACGATTCAGTCCTTTCATTATTTTCTTAGGCCAACCAGCAATTCGCTGCGGAACTTTTATCGTCCATCGAATAACTTTATTACCCACGAAGGCTAACTTATCTTTCCATTCGAAGATTGGTTTTTGCAAACCTTGCATATTATACGCCTCATCTATCACATGATTAATACGCTCTTGCTGAGCGCCTGCAGTAGGTTGCCAATGGCGAACCACGAAAGCAGGTACGGAATAGAACCGCGCCAACCATGTATGACGACATAATTCCTCTCTATCCTGATTATACAAAACAGTAGTCCAGCCATCCGGATAGCCTGCATTAGGGAGATAGAGTACTTTCGTATTATATGCCAACCATAGGAAGAACGGATAATATGGCTCAAGGTATTTTGATTTGTCGAACGAATATTTCCTGTTTTCATAGAGTAATTCTTGCGGATAAGAAGTCTCCATCTGTTGACGACAAGAGGAATAATCAAATGTTTCAACGCACTCTTTCGAAAATTTCTCACGAATAAGATTTAAGTTGAATACATTAAAGAACGGATTGGTTACCAATGGATTTCCTCCTCTCGGAACCCATGAGCCACCATCCGGACAGCCTGCATTGGCTATGTCGTTTTCTACGACATAATCAACCAGACTCATCACTGCATCTTTACTTGTTATGAAACAATCCTCATCCACATTGATTGCGATATCGCATTCCGTATCTTTGAGCATGGTATAAAAATACCCGTCTGCCGTTTGATCCGTCAATCGCACACATGGGAATCCCCATGATTCATATAAACCCTTGCTCAAGCGGTAAAGTTTCAAGTCGAATGAGCGACAAAAGAACTTGATACATAGATTGTCTTTTTTCATGATTTGATTTCCTTTCGTAGCACTACTTGTTTAAAACAATCCATTACCGCTTTCTCCGAATACTTATCAATATATAACTGCCTGGCCGCAGCGTTCCAATGCGGATGGGGATTCCGCGCAAAATCATTGATGCACGCAATATATTCCTCGGCAGTATTACATCGCCATCCGCTGATACCTTCCTCTATTTCGTATCCCTCGAAAGCCTCGTCCGTGCCAATAATGTTCTTGCCATACATAAGGCTTTCGCAGGTCTTCACTTTCATACCGCTACCGCTAAAAATCGGTAATATCATTGCATCCGCCCATAATAGATAAGGCCTCAAGTCTGGCGCGTCAGAGACTACTTCTATATCGCCTAACAACTCCGGCTGCTCGGCTTTGAGTTTGCTCATCCCTTTCCCCACAATCCGGATATCCGCATCCACCTCAGATGCCACATGTTGCATGAACCATACTATCCCTTCGTTATTCGGCGTGAAATACGACCCCAGGAAGAGGCATCTCAATTTCGGTGCTGTCTTCTCGTCCTTATCCGTCGGCAGCACAGCTTTGTCGGGCAGCGACATCGGTATCACATGTTGCACCTTCGCTCCGTAGAACTCCTGCAAGCAGTCCGCATCGCGCTGGTTGAGGGTCAACAACGCATCCGAGTAGCGACAAGCGTACGCGTCGTTCTTATCCGCACAACCAATCAGCAGACCTCTAAACGGCACATGTTTGGAAATCTTGTCGTTGAAATACAACTTCTCTACATTATGGAAATGGGTGATGATTTTTCCTTTGTAACCTGCGTCCTTGAGTGCCTTCGCCAGTATGCCGAATACCGATCGGTCAACATGCACTATGTCATACGCCTGCGCCTTCTCTACCAATGCATGAACACGTCTTGGAGTTAATCCGAAGAAATAGCCGAAAAGCATATACCAAGCCCCGACTATATACGACCATAACGGACTGTGGTTCTCCTCGTTGTGAATATAATACACATCCACATTCTCCGCCCCCAGCACCTTACAAAGCATCTCATAATTACGCTTCGTGCACTGGTCCCCTCCGTTCATCACCTTCGCGGCCCGTCTGTATTGTATGAAAAGCAGTTTCGACATTAATAATCCCGTCTATAACAACGTTCGCCTGTCCATTTATGACGTGTCTTATGCGTCTTCAAATCCCAGTTCTTGACCGGAGTCATGTAATCATCGGCATACAATGCCCTACACCACGCATCCGCCTCAACCGGCATATATACTTTCAGGCCCAAGAAATCCTGCCGTTCAAATTCACATTGCGGAACATACGCACGCACTGTGGGGAAACCATCCGTTGCGTTTGCCTCTTTCCAGTCTTTGTATTCATGGTGTTTCGGCCCAAAAGCATACCAATCATCACCGTCCTCAAAGAAGAAATACAAATCAATGCCTACACCTTTGTAATGATAGGTCTCTTCGGTCACCCACTCTCCTTTTTCTGTGCGAATATAAGTCGTTCTCGTTAGTTTTAACCCATGAGCCTTCATCGCCTGATGAATCGCTTCGGTGGGACCTTCTGCTACAATGCCGACATCTAAATCATAGTCAAAAGGAATAAAACCATGATCACGTACAGCTCCTAACAGTGTTCCGAAAATCAAGAACATTTGATACCCCGTTTCCGTCAAAGCGGCATCCGCCGCACACAGTGTTTCTACACCATACTTCTTCACACGGCGAGCTTGAAAGATTTCCTTTACATAGTTAATCTTTTCTACGGCTTTTTTATACAGCCCTAATTTAACAAGAATCTTGACTACAAAGTCTCTCATATGCTATTATTTATGTTTCCTTTTTACATCTATTACTTCTCCATTGCAAGCGGATGCGAGCGTATTCAACGAAGCAATGGCTACATCTTCCGAACGTAAGAGTGTTCCATCCGGCTCAATGCCGAAATTGGAAGTACGCATGGGCGTCTTTGTGCGTTCCGGATTGATACAATTGACACGAATATGGTCACTAAACCACTCTTCCGCCAATGCTTGTATCAAGTTCACCACTGCCGCCTTGGTTGCCGAATAAATACTATACATCATCCGACCACGAGTATAACTGCTACTTGTATAGCCCAACAAAGCCCCCTGTGTCTTCTTTAGATACGGATACGACTCTTTGGCAACATTAATCAGTCCTACAATATTCACATTGACTGACTGCTGAATCTTCGCATAATCCATCGCAAATAGCGGTTCTTTTACCAACATGCCTGCTGTACAAACCACATAATCTATCTGCCCTTCTTGTTTCACTACATGCGCTAACGCTCCAGCCACCTGCTCCTGCTTACTAACATCTACACCATTAAGAGAACGACTGAAACAATGCACACGAGCGCCATGCTCCTGCGCTATACGAGCCACATCAGCTCCTATACCGTAGCTACCGCCGAATACAACAAGTACTTTATTTTTAAGATTTTCTATGGTCTTAACAGAAAGTGCCTCTTGATTTCCCTCTTCCGTCTTGAGTTGGAATAATTTATCTATCAAAAAGAGATCCTCTTTGTATGTAATCTTCATATTAAACACTTCGCCTTTGACCACAAAAACAGGCGTATCCGGCAGATATTTGCGCACTACTCCACAATCATCGGTCGTCGTAAAACTCGGGTCTTTCAGCGCCAATTCATACGCTTTATGAATAATGCCGCGCTTGAAGCATTGAGGCGTTTGACCACTACGCAGAGCGGCGCGTTTAGGAATCGATTCTATACATTCTTCGGAATCTACTTGAATAATCGTATCCGCAACAGGGATAGCCACATCTACCGCATCATAATGGCGTAAAGCCGCCACACAATCATTAATAATGCGGTCGTTTACCAACGGACGAACTGCGTCGTGGAAAATCAAGTTGTCTGTGTCTTCTCTATACGCATCAATAGCCGAAAGGCTGGACTGGTAACGTTTTTCTCCACCCACCAGCACTTTCTTAACTTTGCGATAATGGTTGGCTACAATCATCTGTTCGATAGTTGACACAAACTCCTGCTTACTAACGATAGCTATCTCATCAATGTGGTCATTGTTTTCAAACACTTCCAACGTGTGCTCAATCACTTTTTTCCCAGCGACCTTGAGGAACTGCTTCGGAGCATCTTCTCTTCCAAATCGAGAACCACTTCCGCCGGCCAATATGATTGCAATATTTTTCATTCTCCTCTATTTAATGATAAAACCTTGTTCCCGGCAAGCAGGAGAACGAATCGATAATACCGCAAACCCTGTTGTCGTCCGTCACTATCAGCGTGTGTATCGAGTGATGGTTCATCATCTCGCCCGCCTCGACTATCTTGGCATTGCGGCTGATGGTCTTCGGGTTCTTCGTCATGACAGCGGCAACCGGTGTACCGAAGAAGTCCTGGCCGAGACGCAGCATTGCGCGGCGAAGGTCGCCGTCCGTGATGATACCTACCAACTGGTCGTTGATCGTTGGTCGTTGGTCGTTTGACTCTATTACCACCCCTATGCCGAGTTTACCGTTTGTCACTATCTCGATGGCCTCGCTGAGCGGCATAGCCGGATGCACGAACGGCAGGTTTTCCGTGAACATCACCTCTTCCACTTTCGCCAACAGTTTGCGTCCGAGGTCACCTCCCGGATGCAGTTGCGCGAAATCGGTCGGCTGGAAATGCTTCGCTTCTACCAACGCACAAGCAAGCGCATCTCCCAAAGCCAGCGTGGCCGTCGTAGAAGCCGTCGGAATAAGGTTCAACGGGTCGGCTTCACGGTCCACGGCGATGTTCAGATGGATATCCGAATAGCGTGCCAGAAGGCTCTCGGGATTACCCGTCATGCCGATAATGGGAATTTGCTTGGCCTGTATGAGCGGCAAGAATCGCAACAATTCTTCCGTCGCACCCGAATAAGAGATGGCGAGCACGATATCGCTCTCCGTCAACATGCCGAGGTCGCCATGGTATGCATCCAGAGGGTTGAGGAAGAAAGCCGGTGTACCCGTCGAAGCGAGGGTGGCGGCAATCTTCGAACCTATATGCCCGGACTTGCCGACGCCGGTGACCACTATCTTGCCTTTGCAGTCACAGAGAGCCTTTACGGCGCGCACGAAACCATCTCCCAGACGCGGGATGAGCGCTTCTATGGCGGCCGCCTCGCATTGCAGACAGTCCTTGGCTTTGCTAATCAATTCGGTTTCTAACATTGCGATAGTATATTTTCGAACGCCGTGGTCATATTCGACCATGCGTACTTGTTTTTCTCTTTTTGCAGGTACGCCGTGTAGGCTTCCTGACGGTTGTTCCGGTAATAGTCGAGTATCGCCTCGGCGATGCTTTGCGGTGTCGGTTCGCACGCATAACCCATCTTACGGTCATGCACTATTTCTCCAAGCCCTCCCACATTCGTCACCAGCATCGGTTTCTCGAAATGGAACGCCACTTGTGTCACGCCGGACTGCGTAGCGGTCTTATACGGTTGCACGACAAGACTTGCCGCACTGAAATACTTGCGCAGGTCCCCATCGGGGATGAACTCATTGCGTATCACGACCCGCTCGTCCAAACCGAGGGCGCTTATCTGCGCACGGTACTTGTCTTCGTCTTCATAGAACTCACCGGCGACAATCAGTTGCAGATCCGGCAGTTGCTCTTTGATGCTGCCAAAAGCCTCCAACAGCAGGTCAAGCCCCTTGTATGCCCGCACCAGACCGAAGAACAGCATATAGTCCTTGCCCTCAGGCAGACCCAAGGCCTTGCATGCCTCCGTCTTGCTCATCCGCTCACCGTAATGGTCGTAAATCGGATGAGGAGAGAAGGTCTTTGGTCTTTGGTCGTTAGTCGTTGGTCGTTCGATGCGCTCTATATCCTTCACCACGCTCTCACTCAGCGCCACAAAGCCGTCCTGACTGCGAACGAAAGCCGGAGCGAAAAGACGGTCAAGGATATTCGGCTCATGGGGTATCATGTTATGCACAAGGGCGACGCAGCGCGTCTTGCCGTTGCGCCTCACCATACGCGACAGACAAGCGTACATCGGCGCGAAGAACGACATCCAATAGCAGCATACTAACAGGTCCGGCGCCGCCTTGCGCAACGCTCTCCCTACCCGCCACCAGTTAAACGGATTGCAGGAATTCAGTTCCCGACGGATAACAAGGTCCTTCGGCGCAGGCTCGGACGTGTATTGCGTCTTACCTGGGAAAAGGAATGACGGATATTGGAGAGTGAAGGTCCAAATCTCCACCTCATTGCCTTCAGCAGCAAACTGACGGGCGAGACGTTCGTTGAACGTCGCCAAGCCACCGCGATACGGCCATGCTGTACCTAAAACAATAACCTTCATCTCCTATCTCCTATGTCCTCTCTATAGGTGATTTTCTTATTACTCTCTTCGCCTAACACGATATGTATCGGTATATCCGGCAAGTATTTAAGCACGATGCCGGCATCGTCAGTCGCAGCCACGTTTCCTGCTTCGAGAGCGCGTCGGTACGCATCCTCGATAGTTGACAAATGGAAGGCTTGCGGCGTTTGCGCACGCATGAAATCCGTACGCGGAGGGATACTTTCGACATTCGACTTATTACTTTCTACTTTGTACAGCGTATCGGTCACTGGCACCGCCACCGTCACAGCCTTGTGGCTCTCCAACGCCTTGGCTACGTCGGCTAAAATGCGCTGACTCACAAAGGGTCGCGCCGCATCGTGCAGCCAAAGGCTGACCTCTGAATTCTGAATGCTGATAGCTTTTATCGCATGCCACGATGACTCCCAGCGCTCGTCGCCGCCCGGGATGATTTGCGTCAACTTACGCCATGTGTTTCGTTCGCACAGTCGTCTTGCCTCTTCCAGGAAATTCGGGTGCATGACCACGAGTATCTCGTCGATACACGGTGCGGTTTCGAAAGCCTCCACAGCATGCTCGAAGACCGTCCGTCCGTCAGCAAGCGACAGGAACTGCTTCGGCGTCTTTCCGCCTACCCTGCTTCCCGTTCCTCCGGCTAATATGACTGCTATATTCTTCAAACTATTTCAAACCCTTTATTATCTCATCCGCTATCTCCCGAATGGCGCCCTGCCCTCCGGCTATTTTTAACACATGAATATTCGGAATCGCTTTCACTTCAGGACGCGCATTAGGCGGACAACAAGGGTGACCCACCGCACTGAGCAGGTCGATATCGTTCACGTCATCGCCTACATAACAGACATCCTCAAGCGTGATTTGCAACTGCTCACAGATACGTTTGGCGGCCTCTAACTTGGTTAGCGTACCCGGACGGTCCTTGCTGCCGACACCGATGTACAGGAAGTCCAGACGCAACTTCTCCGCGCGGGCTTTGACAACAGGCGACTGCTCGGAGGTCAGTATGCCGCATGGGATACCCGCCTGACGGAGCAATACCATTCCCATGCCGTCATAGACGCAGAAGCGCTTCATCGCCTCGCCTTCGGCGGAGTAATACATGCCGCCGTCCGTCAGACAGCCGTCCACATCGGTGAGGAATAACTTAATATTGGTCATTTTTGTCTTTATTCTTTCAGTGATACGGTCTTTACTCTTTCTGCGCAGCGGTCTAATTAAACGCGTTCCAACCTTGCGCTTTCAGGGTGAGTTCTTCGCCGTTGCGGCCGATGAGGTTGCAGCCGTATTCGGGTTTGGTAATATGCCCGATGATGTACAGGTCATCGACAGGTATGAGTTTCTCGTAGTCGTCAAGCGAACAGGTGAAGAGCAGTTCGTAGTCTTCGCCGCCGTTCAGCGCACAGGTGACGATATTGAGGTTCATCTCCTCCGCTAACGCCGCCGCTTGGAAGTCAATAGGCAGTTTGTCTTCATAGATGCAGCAGCCCACATTCGACTGCGAACATATATGCAGCAGTTCGGACGAAAGACCGTCACTCACATCCATCATCGCCGTAGGCTTGACGCCTGCCTTACGCAGTGCCTCTAATATGTCTCGCCGTGCTTCGGGTTTGAGCTGCCGCTCGAGCAAGTATTCTTTGCCCTCAAAAGCCAATTGGGCATTCTCATTGCCTTGGGCAACTAAGCGCTCGCGCTCTAATAATTGCAAACCCATGTACGCCGTACCCAGATTACCCGACACGCAAATAAGGTCATTGATTTTCGCGCCGTTGCGATAGACGATATCTTTGGCGGCAGCGGTACCGAGGCACGTGATGGAAATCGTCAGACCGGTCATTGACGCACAGGTGTCTCCGCCGACTATATCAACCTTGTAACGCTCGCACGCCAAACGAATGCCCGCATACAGCGCCTCAATATCCTCCACCGAGAAACGCTTGCTGATACCAAGCGAAACGGTGATTTGCGTCGGGGTGCCGTTCATGGCGTAAATATCCGAGAAATTGGCGACAGCGGCCTTGTACCCGAGGTGCTTGAGAGGCACGTATTCGAGGTTGAAATGAATACCTTCCAACAGCATGTCGGTGGTCATGAGCACCTTCTTGCTGCCGAAGTCCATCACCGCGCAGTCGTCGCCTACGCCCTTCTTCGTACTCGGCTGAACGGGTTTCAAATCCTTTGTCAGGTGTTTAATCAACCCAAACTCTCCCAATGTCGCTATTTCTGTTCTCTCCATAGTTCTACTCTTTTAACGGTGCAAAAGTACTAAAAAAATTCCATTCCTACAAGAAAAATGCAAAAAAATGCAGAAAAATTTGCACATGTCAAAAAAAAGCAGTACTTTTGCACCCGCTTTTGAAAAGCGAGGGTCCATTAGCTCAACTGAATAGAGTACCACACTACGGATGTGGGGGTTGCAGGTTTGAATCCTGCATGGATCACATACAAACAAAGAAAATGCGTCTGAGAATTTACTCTCAAGCGCATTTTTCTTTTGTTTGGATGTAAGACGTCACACCGAAGGGTGACGGATTACGAAGCAATCCTGCATGACTCCGAAGAAATCCGATTAAAGATTACAAGGAAGTTGCCTCATGGGCGGCTTTCTTTGTTATACGGGCTTGCTGGGATGTCATCTGCGAGTTCTTGTAGCGGTTGCAGCGCACATCCTTGCCGGTGATGATTTCATACCACACGCACGCCGCCGTATAACGGCCGTACACATAGTTGAGATGGTAACCGTCGCGGCAGAGCGTATCGCCTAATTTCGTGGCGCGCGCATTCTGAATGGCTGTTCCGCAAGGTATCATCTGAAGGCTGACGGCTGAATGCTGAAGGCTTACCTCTTGCACATACCTCGTGCAGGCCTGAATACTGTCCCACATCACTTGCTGACTGCATTGGTAACGCGAATAAGCGGGGTGCTTGGCGTCCTGACTGTACGCCCACGTCTGCATCCAGCATAGTCGGGCGTGCGGTTGGTACGCGTGCACCGTATCTATCAGCATGCTCAGCCACGGCTCATACGAAGCCCGGATGCCGCTGTCATGACTGGCTTGCTGCAAAGAGATGAAGTCATATTCACCATCTCGTAGCGCCTGACGGAGAGAAACCGTGTCTTTGATTGTGCGTATCTGCAACTCCCTTCCTTTCAGGGAAGGGGCGGGGTTAGGCTTGCACACCCGATGACTATAAGCCGCCGTGTCGAGCATCAGAAAATCCGCGTGCTGCTGCAATGAGCAACCGCCATAATAGAGATTATGCACCTCCACCTCTATGCCCTTCTCAGCACAGAGCGGCACCAACTCCTGCTCCACTGCATCCCATGAGAACGAATTTCCGATGCAGAGGATGCGGATGACCAATATGATATTAATGAGCCTCAAGCCAGTTGTGACCGACTCCGCAGTCGGCGATAAGCGGAATGGACAGATGAACGGCGTTCTGCATTTCGGAAACCACGATGGCCCTCACACGGTCTATTTCCGCTTCGGGCACGTTGAAGTTCAACTCGTCATGAACCTGCATAATCATCTGCGCCTTCAGGTTCTCTTCTTGGATGCGCCGGTGAATGGCGACCATCGCTATCTTGATGATATCTGCCGCCGTGCCTTGTATCGGCGCATTGACAGCGTTCCTCTCCGCGAACGAACGCACCGTGGCGTTGTTGGAAAGGATGTCCGGCAGGTAACGCTTGCGTCCGAAAAGTGTCTCGGTATAGCCGCGCTGCCGCGCTATCTCTTTCTGGCGCTCAATATAGCGTATCACACCCGGGAAGGCGGCGAAATAGTCATCTATCAGTTGCCGTGCCTCTGCGCGCGGGCAATCCAACTGCTGCGCCAGACCGAACGCCGAGATGCCGTAGATGATACCGAAATTGGCGGTCTTTGCCTTGCGCCGCTGGTCTTTCGTGATTTCCTCTATCGGTTTCTTGAAGATACGCGCAGCGGTGGCGGCATGGATGTCCTGACCGGAACGGAAAGCGTGCAAGAGGTGTTCGTCCTGACTCATGTGCGCCAGCAGACGTAACTCTATCTGACTGTAGTCGGCGCTGAGGAACAGACAGCCCTCGTCGGGGATGACCGCCTCGCGTATCAGTTTGCCGCGTTCCGAACGGATAGGCAGGTTCTGCAGGTTCGGGTTGCTGCTGCTTAACCGGCCCGTCGCGGTAACGGTCTGATTATAGGTCGTATGTATCTTCCCGTCCTCGGCAATGTAACCCGGGAGTGTGGATATATAGGTCGAAATGAGTTTGTTCAAGGCGCGGTATTCGAGGATGAGCCCCACTATCTCATGGCGTTCCTTCAGCGCCACTAACACTTCCTCCGAGGTCGAGTATTGGCCTGTGCGGGACTTTTTCGCCTTGTCATCCAGTTTGAGTTTGTCGAAGAGCAGTTCGCCTACCTGCCGCGGACTGTTGATATTAAAGGGTTCGCCGGCAAGGGCGTATATACGTTGCTCCAACGCATTGAGTTCCGCCGTCAGCTGCTGCTCCGCCTGGTGCAGTTTGTCCACGTCGAAGCGCACGCCGGCGGCCTCCATCTCGCGTAGGACGGCTACTAACGGCAGTTCCACCTCGTTGTACAGGTTCCATAAATCGACATCCGCCTTGAGCGCTTCCCAGTTGGGCTTCTTCTCCGGATTGAAAGCCACTTCGGGGTTCAGCAGATATTGGCACAACCGGTTCTCAATGGTGTCAAATGTCGCTGGTCGTTGGTCGTTGGTCGTTGGAACAGACTCTTCTTCGAACGAGGCAAAAAGGTCCAACTGGTTCGGGTCCGCAGGCTTGGCTTTTTTGCCTTTTGCCCCTTGCCCTTCATCATTGAGCGGCTTGCCCGCGCTCATTGAGCGAAGCGGCTCATTGAGCAAGCCCTGCTTGCGCTCATTGCGCCCTGCGCCTTCTCCCGCCGGAAGTTTCCGCAGCAGGGTGTTGAACTCCAGTTCGCGGTACAGGGCGGAAAGGGCGGCGATGTCCGGCTCTTTCTTCGCTAATAACTGCTCGTCGAGCACTATCGGCACGTCCGTGCGGATGGTGGCGAGGAAGCGGGAGAAGCGGATGTCCTCCGCCTGCGTCTCCACTTTGGTGCGCAGCGCACCTTTTATCTCGTCCGTATGCGCGAGCATGTTGTCTATCGAGCCGAACTGCTGCAGCAGGGCGACGGCGGTCTTCTCCCCCACTCCTTTGCATCCGGGGATGTTATCGGAAGCGTCGCCCATCAGTCCCAACAGGTCAATCACCTGTGCCTGGTCTTGCAGGCCGTATTTCTCGCACACCTCTTTGGGTCCCATCAGTTCGAAACCGCCTGTATGGCGCGGACGGTACATGAATATATGTTCGCTTACCAACTGGCCGTAGTCTTTGTCAGGCGTAGCCATAAAGACCTCGAAGCCGCGCTGTTCGCCTTGTTTGGCGAGAGTACCTATCACGTCGTCCGCCTCAAAACCCTCCACTTCCAATGCAGGGATATTCATGGCTTCCAACAACTGCTTGATGACGGGCACCGCCTTGCGTATGTCTTCCGGTGTCTCGGGACGTTGTGCTTTGTATTGCTCGTATGCCTCATGGCGGAACGTGCCGCCTTTGGGGTCAAAAGCCACTCCGACGTGCGTCGGGTTGATTTTCCGCATCAGGTCGTCCAAGGTGATGGCGAAACCGAAGATAGCAGAGGTGTTTTCTCCTTTGCTGTTCATGCGCGGTGCGCGGATGAAGGCGTAATAGGCCCGAAAAATCATCGCGTACGCATCTATGAGAAGCAGTTTTTTCATGAGCATGTAAATTTGCTGCAAATATACTACAAAAAATTTGAATATGCAAGAGTTTGCATATTTTTGTATATTATAATATGTTTTTGTATTTCAACGCCCGGCACATTAACCCCATACGAACCTCATGTGTTCTTCATTTTATGAACAATCCGCAACCCGCTTGTTTTCAGGGCACAAAAGAGCCACCGGTGAGGGTGGCGGTTTACCAGTTAACGGGTGTCTGACCATGGGCGGAGAGGTATCTGTTGGCGGCGCTGAAATGTCCGCAGCCGTCGAACCCCCGATAGACGGAGAGAGGAGACGGATGCGAGGTCTGCAAAACCAGATGTCTGCGGCGGTCGATGAACTGCCCCTTACGCTGCGCATACGAACCCCAGAGCATGAAGACGAGGTGCTCGCGTTCGCGATTGAGCGCAGCGATAGCAGCGTCGGTCAGTTCCTCCCATCCTTTGCCCTGATGGCTACCGGCCTTATGCGCCTCGACGGTGAGGGTGGCGTTGAGCAGGAGCACCCCCTGTTCCGCCCAGCGGCGTAAGTCGCCGGAAGCAGGAATAGGCGTACCGAGGTCGCGGTGTATCTCCTTGTAGATATTGACGAGCGACGGGGGAATCTGCACGCCGTCGGGCACGGAGAAAGACAGACCCATCGCCTGGTCCGGTTCGTGATAGGGGTCCTGGCCTATGATGACCACACGGACCTTCTCAAACGGACAGGAGTCGAACGCATTAAAAATAAGACCTGCCGGAGGGAAACAGCGGCGGGTCTTATACTGTTGGCGCACATACTGAGTGAGGAGTTCGAAATAGGGTTTGTCAAACTCCGGTTGCAGGACGCGCTGCCAAGATGGGTCGATACGGACGGTCATTGATTGTTTGTTTGAAGTTGTTTATTTTAGTTTGAAGTGGTTAACTATATCAAACGCGCGAAGCGCCAAACCATTTCAAACTATTGTCAAACAGTTAGTCAACGACTAACATGGCATCACCGTAATCCCCAAAGCGATAGCCTTCTTTCACGGCTTCTTCGTATGCGTGCATCGTCTCTTCAAAACCTGCGAAAGCCGCCACCATCAGCAGCTGACTCGACATCGGCATATAGAAGTTAACGAAGAATGTGTTTGCCGTCGTGAAGCGATAAGGCGGATAGATGAATTTATTGGTCCAGCCGTCATAGGTTTTGAGCAGTCCGTTGGTACCCACTACATGCTCCATGGCACGCATCACCTCGGTTCCCACCGCGCATACCCGACGTGCTTCTTCATGCGCCTTATTGACCGCCTCTACCATCGGTTCGGGCAGAATAATCTGCTCCGACTCCATCTTGCTCTTCGTCAGGTCTTCCACCTCGATATCTTTGAAGATACCTAACGATACATGGCTGGTCAGGAATGTTGTATTTATGCCTTGAATCTCCATGCGTTTGAGCAGTTGTTTGGAGAAATGCAAACCGGAAGCAGGCGCAGCTACAGCACCAATCTTACTGGCATAAATCGTCTGATAGCGCTCGGAATCCATCTCACGCACGGGCTGGTCATGGAAGACCTCTTCGTACGCAGCCTGCGTTGCCGCATCCATCGGACGACGGATATATTTGGGCACAGGAGCGCTTCCCAAAGCGTACAGACGCGGTACAAACTCATCGTTATCATAGTCCGTGAGGAAACGGAAAGTACGTCCGCGGCTGGTGGTGTTATCAATCACCTCCGCCACTATCGATGGGTCTTCTTCGAACGTCAGTTTGTTACCGATACGTATCTTTCGAGCAGGGTCCACCAATACATCCCAATAACGTGACTTATGATTCAGTTCACGCAACAGGAACACCTCTATCAGGGCGTTCGTTTTCTCCTTATGGGCATACATCCGCGCAGGAAAGACCTTCGAGTCATTGAGGACGAACAGGTCGCCTTCATCGAAATACTCCACCAGGTCGGTGACTTTCTTATGCTCTATCTCACCCGTCTTGCGATGCAGCACTAGCATGCGCGCCTCGTCGCGATACGATGCCGGAAATTGGGCAATCAGTTCTTCAGGCAGTTTGAACTTAAACTGACTGAGTTTCATATCATTGGATTTGTACATAGTCGTTCGAAGTGGTTTGTTTAGTTCGAAGTTGTTAGTTCTTCTAAAAAGCGGTCAATAGTATAGCAGTCTTCTACCCGGGTGTTCCCTACTCTTGTTCGGCGGAGGGCAGTGAGATAGGCTCCGGAGCCTAACCGCTCGCCGATATCGCGTGCCAGAGCGCGGATATACGTGCCTTTTGAGCATACGACGCGGATGGTCAAAAGCATGGCCTGTGCATCAAAATCCAGCACCTCTATCTCATCAATGACCAACAGTCTCGGCTTGAGTTCTACTTCTTCGCCTTTGCGGGCGAATTCATAGGCCCGCTTGCCGTTAATCTGAATCGCCGAGAAGGCAGGTGGCGTCTGCCATTGTTCGCCGACAAAAAGCGGTATAGTCTTGTCTATCAGTTCGCGCGTTATATGCGCTGAAGGATAGGTCCTGTCAACAGGTTTCTCCATGTCATAAGACGGAGTGGTTGCGCCTAACTGCAAGGTCGCCTCGTATTCCTTCACGTCGTATTGCAAAGAGTCGATAAGTTTCGTCTTCTTCCCCGTACATAGAATGACTACGCCTGTCGCCAAAGGGTCAAGCGTGCCTGTATGGCCTACTTTAAGTTTCTTTCGCCCTAACTTTTGGCACAGGTTCCACCGCACTTTCGCCACAAGGTCGAACGATGTCCACCGCAACGGCTTGTCAAACGCCAATACTTCCCCTTCTTCAAAATCCCACATATCAGCAAACAGAAGCGATGATAGCTATTGAGCCCACTACCACGCAATACAAGGCGAACCATACGAGTCGCTGACGGCGCACAATCTCTATCATAAACCGGCAAGCAAAACAGCCCGTAGCGAAAGCTGCCACAAAGCCCACCAATGCAGGCACCAATTCCAACTCACTGGTCACCTCGCCTTGGATCAGTTTCAAGCCGTCCAAGAGTGCTTCGCCCATTATGGGTATCAGCACCATCAGGAACGAGAACTGCGCCACACTCTCTTTCTTCACACCGCAGAGCAGTCCCGTAGCAATCGTCGAACCCGAACGACTCAAACCCGGTAGCACGGCGCAGGCTTGCGCGATGCCGATGAGGATGGCATCCTTGTAGCCCACTTCATGTCCCGCCGCCTGACGTCTATTCTGCAGCCACTCGCTTAACGCCAAAAGCGCAGCCGTGACAAGCAGGCAGATGCCGACAAGCAGCAGTCCGTTACCGAAGAAAGTCTCTACTTCGTCTTTGAAAAACATACCGACGATGAACACCGGTATCATGGATACCAATATCTTGGCTACATAGTTCTTCTCCTCATTCCAGCGGAAGGTAGTAAATGTGCCGCGGAAGAGTTGCGCCACTTCATTCCATAGAACCACCAGTGTGGACAGTACCGTCGCTGCATGCACGATGACAGCAAAAGTCAGGTTCTCCTCGCCGGAGGTACCCAACAACGCGTGACCGATTTCCAGATGACCAGAAGAAGAGACAGGGAGAAACTCCGTCAGTCCCTGTATGATACCCAGAAGGAGTGCCTGCAGCCAATTCATTTCTTATGACGATATAAGATGGCAAAAATCATACATACGAAGCCAAAAAGCGCTACCATCGGTCCGACGGTAATACGACGCACCGAGAAGATATCAGGGTTATATTCCTCGCCGGAAGGCGCTCCTACCATCAGGCAGAAACCTACCACGATGATGATAAAAGAGATGGCTATCAGTATGAGGTTCAGTTTGGGTAATGTCTGTTTCATATAAGTAGTCAGCAATCAGAATTCAGCAATTAGATTTCATACAGCGAGTTATTGTCCATGCGGATATAGCGCCCGGTAGCGATGAGGGAGGCGAAGAGTGTTATCAGCAGTCCGCTAACCATCACAACCGCCGAGACGAAGGCAATATTCTGCCAAGTCAGCGGGAAGAGCAATACACCCAGTTGTTGGTCCACATAATACACTATTCCGCTCAACACCGCCAGCGCTACGAGAGCGGACATAAAGCCCATCAGCATGTTTCGTCCTACAAACGGCCGGCGTGTCACCCACGACGTGGCACCCACCAGTGTCATGGTGTTTATCAGGAAGCGTTTCGAATATATTTGCAGACGTATCGTATTGACAATCAGCACCATAGACACAAGCAGCAACGCCGCCGCAACCGCTAAGAGAATCAACGACAACTCGTGGACGTTACGGCTCATCAGGTCTGCAAGGTCTCGCGGATAGATGACCTCCGAGACATACGGAAGCGACTCTAACTGCGAAGCCAGCGCCGCCAGACTGTCCGGTTCGCTATACATATCTGAGGGGTGTATCTCGTAACTGGCAGACAGCGGGTTATAACCCAAGAACGTTCTGGGGTCTTCGCCCAAAGATGTTATATGTTCCTGCAGCGCTTCTTCTTTGGACACATAGCGGTATCCGCTGCACCGATTGCTGACGTCGAGCACCTTCTCCAGACGTGCTCGCTGGACACTATCGGCTTCTTGCGTCAGCACAGCCGTGAGGGTAATATTCTCACGCATGCGCGTAACAAGCGCTCCTGCAGAAAGCAGGAGCACACATTCCAAGCCAATCAGGCATAACACCAGCGATACGCTGACGGCGGAAGTCAAATAGGAATTCCTAAAATGATGCTTACGCATTAATATTCCCAGAGATCTTGTTCGAAGTTAAGCAACTCGTTCGCAATACGCTGCTGCTCTTTCTTCACTTCTGCTTCCGAGGTAGCATAATCCGGAATCCAACGGTTATACATGTTACCCTCACCTACGATGTAAGACGTGTACAGACGCTTCTGGAAGAAGTCATCGAACGTCACACGTTTTACTTCGTTACGGTTAGGAATAGCATACTGCATCGCCAGATAGGGACGCAGCGCGTCGAACGGAATCCAGAACATGATAGACTCACGCAGCGACTGCATGATATTGGAGTTATCGCGTGTCGAGATTTTATCCGACTGCAGCGGTGCGATAGCCATGATTTTCGAATGCAGACGCGAAGTGTGCTTGTCAAAGAATACTACCTCTTGAATCAGATATTTTAACTGATTCTTCACCAATTGCTCAAACGGATAGAAGTGGAACGAAAGCTCGTCGGTAATACTGTCATAGTGCACCAACATAGCATCCGAACTGGTGATATCGAAGTGCGAGGGGTCATCCGAATAGTCCGCCAGAGGGTCATCCGCCATGAACATCGTAGGAATGACGTTGCGGCTGAGAGGCTCCTGCTTGAAATCCGGCTTGATAGTCTCCATATTCTTCTCAAAGATAGGCAGACCGTCCACTACGGCATCCGTGATGACTTTGAACAGGTTACGATAATCCGCATCATCCGACTTCGTCGGGAAATAGAGCTGGTAGTTCTGCTTATAGCGCATATCGATGATACGATATACGTAACGTGCCCAAATCACATCATCGATGCGGTGGTCCACCACTACAATCGTATCATGCGCTGCGGAGAACTCCTCAGTTTGAATACGAGCGCTACCCACCTCGTCAAAGAACGAGATAACTTTATGCTGCGCTTGAGCATATACTACGCCCAGCAACAAGCATGCGACAATACTTAATTTCTTTATCATATTCGTTTGTAATTAATTCAATGATAGAGGAATAGGCGACAGACGTGTCTCTTTTCCGTCCGGACCTTTGGCGCGGATATCCGTGATGACAACGATGGCACCCATCTTCAGCTTTCCAAGACGGTCCAACTGGTCACGCGTGAACTTATTACCGCGCGATTCGGTCAGAAGACCATTGATGTTCACCTTAAAGCTTGTGATCTGGTAAGGCAGATCCAACAATCCGTCAGGTCCGTAAGAAGCGATGACCGTAGCTGCGGTATTCAGCAGCGCACCACGAGAGATGTTTCCATCCGAATACTCTTTCTCGCCGGACTTGAAGTAAGCACCCGGTTTCGGCAGCGCTTTCACACGGTATTCCTTGCTTCCCATTGACTGCATACGTCCGTCAAGTTCAGCAGATACAGAGATAGTCACACTCTTCGCTGCATCACCCGGCTTGATAATCCACAGACCGCCTTGCTGACGTACAGAAGCACCATTCACGCTGATTTTCACCTTATCGTTCGATACACCCGGTACCGAAATCGAGAACTTGTTATCGTATCCGCGATACATGATATTCAAGTCGGTGTTCGAAATGGTTACAGCCGGCTCACCTACGCTATACTCGCTTTGGAACGGCAGGTTCTCCATCTCACCGGTAGAAGGATTCTGATAAGCAATCCAACCGGAGTATTTCTTCAGACCTACACCTGCGGCGGTTACTTCATACACACCTTGGTCATTGATACGCTGGCCGTCGATATAATATTCCGGACGTTGCGTCGAGTCAACGGCTGCCAGAATAATCTGTGCCGAGTATTTTCCACCACGAATCACATAGTTCGAGTTCGGTATCACATACGCGTTCAATTTATTCACGCGCAGGTCACCCGCGTCCGTGCGATCCATCAGATATTGAATCACTTGTCCTTCCGTGGTGCGTACATCGTTCTGCATCTTGGTCAGAATCGTAATAGATGCACCTACCGGCATGCCTTCGAATACCGCTACTTCCCAGTCGCATGAGTCTTTCTCGTGCGCATTCCAGCCACGTTCAGTGGCGAGGTTCTGCTTTATCGAATTACGCAATTCCGCATCCTGCTCCGCTAACTCGGCAGCGTAATCGCGATAGTATGCCACAAGGCTCTTGAGTTCCGTACCGTGACCTTGTACAATCGCATATTGCGCCGTAACGTCCAAGTTCGAGTTTCCTTCGATATGCATCGTAGGGTCGATACCCTGGGCCTTCAACTCATCCACTTTCTTCTTACTATCTGCCAAGATAGCGATGTGCTCTTTGAAGTCCTGAATGTAATTGAACAGTGAATCAGCACGTTTCTGCACCTCAACGGCTTTGTCAAACCACTCTTGGGTCTTCTCGGGGTTGTCTGCGTTGGCAGCCTTGAAGTCGTTATAGAGTTTTGCGTTTCGCGTATCCGAAGCAGCGATAGAGGAATGCAGACTATTGTCCACCAACGTAAAACCATTCAGGATATCCGTACTTACGTTCAACGCCAACATGGCGGTGAGCACCAAGTACATCATACCTATCATTTTTTGTCTCGGGGTTTCCGGACAGTTTTTTGCTCCACCCATTGCTGAAGTGTTTAAAAGTTAAACTTATGCGAGCGCATTAAGCATGTTACCATAAATAGCATTCAAGTCAGAAACTTGCTTCTGCAACTGCTTGGTGCCGTTTGCGAATGCGATTTGAGCTGCTGCGGCCTCCTTGGCTGCAACAGCGGCACTCTTCTGAGCCTCCACCTGTGCATTGACGGCCTGCAACTGCAACTCATAAACGGAATTCAGTGAAGCGATGCTCTTGCCGACCTGCTCTACGCCCTGCTTGTATGCCTTGGTATCCTCGGCTACACGCTGCATGTCAGCGCTTACCTCCGAATAGCGTTGTGCCAGACTAACCGTAGCGGCAGCATACGAATCCGTAGCTGCACCGGCTGCCGACAACTTCGAGGAATAAGCCGCTGTAGCCGCCTCTGCAGCATCGAGTTTCTCACCCAGTTTGAGACCTTTGTCTGCCACTTTGCCCAACTCGGACAACTGCGAAGCAGTCTTTGCCAAATCAGCAATACCGTCTTTGAGAGCCTTGAAATCTTCGTCTTTGAGGGATGGAGCTTTTGCCGACGGAGCAGCAGCACCCGGAACAGCAGCACTCATGTTGGTTGCTGCTACAGCAGCACCGCCTGCTACGCCTGCGCCCAAAAGCGTAGGACGAGGCTGATGAGATTTCTCTTCCAGCAACTCAGGTTTGGTTCCGTACTCCAACAACTGCGGGAACACATTCTCCCAGTGGAACTCAGGATGCGGATGCTCCAGGGTTCCGATAAGGAACAGGAACGCCTCGGTAAACATACCGACCATCAGCACCTGACTTGCGCCCGGCCAGTGCAAAATCTTAAACAACGCACCGATAATTACGACCGATGCACCTGCGGAATAAACAATGTTAACTACGTTCTTACCTTGGTATGATTCATACCAGTGAAAGAATCTTGCACCAAAACCCTGGTTTGCAGCATTTTCTGTAGCCATAATGTATTACAACTTATAAGGTTAATGTATATTTTTTTTCTTATTAATCGCCAATATAAGCGCGTACGCAACGGAAACCGATATACGGACGGCTCTCATACTGATACTCATACGTGCGAACACCGCACTGCATGAAATAACTGATATCTTTCCAGCTACCACCCTTAACGACCTTACGTTTGAGGATATCCGGATCGGCCTTACGTGCCATGTAACTGTAATCCGGGTTCAAGTCGTGAATATGAGTGTTTGCCGAAGGCTGGTATGCGGAATTGGTCCACTCCGCCACGTTACCCGCCATGTCGAACAGACCGAAGTCATTCGGGCGGAACTGAGCCACCTTCATCGTGGTTGTACCGGTATCATCGTTGTAACCGCCACGGTACGGTTTGAAGTTAGCCAAGAAGCAACCTTTGCCGTCACGAGCGTAGTTGCTACCCCAAGGATACATTGCCAATTTGCGACCTCCGCGAGCGGCATATTCCCACTGTGCCTCCGTCGGAAGACGATACGCGTTTACCTCGGTAGTGGAATACATGTTAAAAAATTTCGTACGCCAGTTGCAGAACGCATGTGCCTGCTCCCATGTTACACCGACTACCGGATAATCTGCGTAACCCGGATGACGGAAATACATGTGCAACAACGGATCGTTGTACGAGAACTGGAAGTCACGTGCCCATACCAAAGTATCAGGATAAATACTGATAATCTTCTCGGTCAACAGGTCTTTCGGCTCCTTCAACGGACGATAAATGGTCGAGTCCTTAATCTCGTTCTTCTCGTTTACCCAGAAGGTATCCACACGTGCTGTTGCTCCCGGAGGATAGGTACTGGTAGCCACATCGAATTTGTTACGCTGCGGCAGTGCCTCGTCCATGTTCACCCAACTATAACGATAGTGGAGATTGTTCGTGTTGATTTTGCCGTCCGAATAATACATGGATGCAAGAGCATCAACGATATCCTCGTCCTTGCTGTTCCATGGTACTTTCTTACGCCAGTTGATGCGGAAGTTATCTTCGTCAAACTCCTCATCTTTCGGTTGAATCGCATAATCCGTCATGCCTGCTGCCACAAGGTTAGTCAAAGCAATCGAGTCACGTACCCAGTTCACGAACTGACGGTACTCGTTGTTGGTAATCTCGGTCTCGTCCATCCAGAAAGCGTCCACAGTCACCATTACCACATTGTCCGGCTGCTCGAAGACAGCGGACTGGGTGTTGGCGCCCATCATGAACGAACCCTTCTTGATGAACAGCATACCATACGGATTTGCTTCCTTGAAATTAGTGCTTTTGCTTGCACCTACCAGTTCTCCGGCAGGTTTGTTGCAACTCGCCAGTGCAATCGTCAGAGCGATTAATGGCAAAATTTTTGCTACTTTCATAAATATCTGATTGATTTGTATTTATTCGTTCTCTTTGGCTTGAGGATGTCAAATCCATACGCCAGGTATATCTCGTGGCTGCCGTAACTCTCCAGCAGCAGTTTGTTTGTCGGCAATTCACAGGTGTACCCCAATTGCAGGCCGGTGATGATATCCACACCAAGCAGGATATTCACACTTCCGGCGATACGGTAGCCTAATCCCCAGCGATAGCGGTCCTTATAGTCGCACATCAGCGTCAGATTCACATCCCAACTGATGAAGTCGCTCATCACCATCGCGCTCGGCGTCAGCATCCATTCTTTATGGTTTTTCAACCGGAAATGGTATCCGCCCGTGACGTACATCGTTCCGACCAATGTCACCTGCGTATATTCATCCCATTCAATTGTCGGACGTGTCATGTGGCTGTAACTGGCACCTACCCACCAAGTCGGAGTGCTGTAGTACAAGCCTATCCCCATGTCAAACTTCATGCCCGATTTGTCGCCCGTCGGCACTGACTCGTGTGTTGGTTCGTGGTATTCATCCCCCATCTGCTTGAGGTTGATTGAATCCCCCTTGAAGCCTACGTTCACAAAGCCCAAATCCAAGCCTATACTCAAATATCCGTTGCCTAGTTTCTGCCGGTAAGCGTACTGGGCGTAGAGCGACTGCGTGGAGAACAATCCATATCGGTCATTCAGGAATCGCACTCCGGCGCCGTGCCGCGTTTTCCCGATTACAAAGGGCGAACAGAACGTGAACCATGTGCTCATCGGAGCGTTGGCAATGTCCACAAACTGCATGCGGTGCATACCCGCCACCCTCATCAAATCGCCTTCTCCCACCGCCGCGGGATTATAGGCCGTCGGCATATACATGTATTGCCCCATCTGCGGGTCGAATTGCGCTCTCGCAACTACGACGGACATCAAGCCCAACAGCAGAAGAACAACTCGTTTCTCGGCTATATGATTAACGGACTTAATACTCCTCCTCATTAAAGAAGAAATCCTCATCCTGGGTAGGATAGTCCGGCCATATATCCAAAATACTCTCATACTGTTCCTCATCCTCGCCTTCCAACTCCTGCAAATTCTCAATCACCTCTGCCGGAGCACCAATGCGATTAGCATAATCCAACAACTCATCCTTTGTTGCAGGCCATGGAGCATCCTCCAATTTCGAAGCTAATTCAAGCGTCCAATACATACTTTGTTCCAATAATAAACAGACCCTAAATGGGCATAATCTTTCAAAAAACGTGCAAAAGTACTAAAAACATTTGATACGCGCAAATATTTATAGAAATATTTTATGTTTTTCGTCGGATTTTCACCAATCAGAACGTTTTACGTCAATTTTTCCACCTTTTTAACGTTTCCATTCCTCCTCTTCTTCTTTGAAGACATAATTCACGTAGCGTGCTAAAACGAACAAATAATCGCTCGTCCGATTGATGAATTTCATGATTTGCTCATCGCATTCCAAAGCAACCATTTTTCGCTCTGCACGACGGCATATTGTACGACAAATATGGCATCGGCAAACGATTTCATTGCCGGCCGGCAACAAGAACGCGCGTTGCTTTGGAACGACAGCCTGTATGGCGTCAATCCACTGCTCTATCTGACTCACGTCTTTCTCTTCAATCCACTCGCCGGGAGCCAGACTCAAGGCCGCACCGAGGTTGAACAGCTTATTCTGCAACCATGCTAATTGGGCGTTGGTTTCTGCCAACTGATCATGGGTGAGTTGCGCCCGCAGAAAACCTACCCAACTATTGAGTTCATCTACCGTTCCGTACGCTTCTATGCGTGCGTCCGCTTTCGAGATTCGTTTGCCGTTGGCCAGCGAGGTATCCCCTTTGTCCCCTGTTTTCGTATATATCATAATATTGACGATTGATCGATTTATGATTGGACGATTTATAATCTTATTTTGTAATGCCGTTTGAGGTAATGTTTGTCCACGAAGAGAAGGCCGATATGGTACAGGTCCATCGAAGTTGTCACCCGCTCATCGGCTTTGAGTTCTTTCCATGCGCGCTCCATCTCTTTGGAGTAATGGATGTCATCGAGTACAACCACTCCTTTCTCGTTCATCCGCGGCAACAAAAAGTCCAAGTAACGCATGGTGGCTTCGTAAGTATGGTTCGCATCCACGTAGGCGACATCGAGTCTCTCCCGCGCGTGTATATATAAGGTATCATCGATGTTTCCTTGGTGCCACTCGATATTCTCCAGTTTCAGGGCACGCCATACATTTTGGGCGATTTGGAGGACTGCCTCGCTACCTTCCAATGTCACAACATGATTTCTGCTGTTTGCTGCCGCCAGATAGGAAGTGGTGATACCGAAAGAGGTGCCCAGTTCAAGTATTTCCAAGGGTTTCTTCTCTTCTTCGCCAATGAAGTTTACCAACCGGAACAGGGCTTGCGCCACTTCGGGGCGCTCCAAATGAGTTCGTGCGATGTCACACACGCGGCGACGAACATGCGTGCCCTCTTTGCTGCCAGACGAACCGAAGTCCACAACATCCAAGGTGTCCGGGCACGCAAGTAACATCTCCCTCCGACGCTCCAGGTCCGCAAAACAATAGTAGGCGTTTCGGTCACGCAACACGAAACGCACCAAGCGAAACAAGTACGGCGAATGAATTCCCTCTCCGGTGGTGTTCCAAGCCGTCAAGAGATGACGAATATATGCCCAAACTCGATTGATAAGAACCATTTAGGCTGCAAAAGTACTAAAAAATTTGCATATATGCAAAAAAAAGTGTAATTTTGCAGCATGATTTTGAATTATATTTGGATTTCACTCATTTTGCTGGCCATTTTGATGGGCTTGGTACAGGCGCTTTGTTACGGGAATGTAGATATCTTCTCGGCCATTCTCAATTCTACTTTTGACAGCGCTAAGACGGGCTTTGAACTGTCGCTGGGCCTGACGGGAGTCCTTGCGTTATGGATGGGAATCATGAAAATCGGCGAGAAAGCGGGTGCTGTGAACTCTTTGGGTAAAGCCATCAATCCTTTCTTCAGCCGTATTTTTCCGGATATTCCGAAAGGGCACCCTGTGTATGGTTCCATACTCATGAATTTCGCCGCGAACATGCTCGGATTGGACAATGCGGCTACGCCGATGGGGCTGAAAGCGATGGGGGAACTGCAGGAACTCAACACCGATAAATCCAAGGCTTCGAACGCGATGGTCATGTTCGTCGTGCTGGGCGCAAGCGGACTGACGCTTATACCGACAACCATCATGGCTTACCGTGCGCAACTCGGCGCAGCAAATCCTGCGGATGTCTTCCTTCCGATATTGATTGCTACGTATGTAGCTACATTAGTGGGCCTGATTTGTGTTTGTGTGGCGCAGAAGATACGGATGAAAGACCCTGTCGTACTTGGGACGGTTATCGGCTTCACAGCGCTCGTCGGATTGCTTGTATGGGGCGCGACGCTGCTCTCTCCGCACGCACTGTCCATGGTGTCTGCTGCTATTGCAGCAATACTTTTGCTGGGTGTGATTTGTTGGTTTGTGATACAGGCCATGTGCAGGAAGATTAACGTCTATGACGCCTTTATAGATGGCGCCAAAGGAGGATTCCAGACCGCGATAAGTATTATCCCATACCTGATTGCTATATTGGTGGCGGTAGGCATGTTCCGCGCAAGCGGTGCTATGGGACTGTTGGAACAAGGAATCGCATGGTGCTTTGCCGCGTGCGGCATCAATCCGGACTTGGCGGGAGCTGTACCTACGGCGCTGATGAAACCGCTGAGCGGAAGCGGTGCGCGCGGACTGATGTTGGAGGCAATGACGACGCACGGTGCCGACAGTCTTGTCGGACGGCTGTGCTGTATCCTGCAAGGCACGACGGACACCACTTTCTACGTGCTGGCCGTGTATTTCGGAAGTGTGAACATCAAAGATACGGGGCACGCCGTCGTTTGCTGCCTGCTCGCAGATTTGGCAGGCGCAATAGCCGCTTTTGCCATCGCTCCGGTATTCTTTGGAGCCTGAAACAGCCAACATCACAGTATTATATACTATGTATATAATACCAACGAAATAAAGTGCAAAAAATAGTGCGTGATAAGTGCGTCATAAGTGCGAGATAAGTGCGAGGTAAGTGCGAGATTTTCGTGGTCGGCTGCTGGGCGTCTATAAGTCGGCTGCAGGGCGCCCTTTCGTAATCGATTGGAAATATGATTTGTTTTTCTACAGATAGTATAGATAAGCCTGCGCTTGATGAGCGCCGGGTCACCCGTTGGATAAAAGCGGTAGCGGCTGACTACGGCTTTTCCGTGGGGAATATCAACTATATCTTCTGTTCGGACGAGCGGGAATTAGCCGTGAACCGTGAGTTTCTCGGGCATGATTATTATACGGATGTCATTACCTTCGACTACTCCACTCCTTCGACGCTGAACGGAGACATCTTCATTTCTCTGGATACAGTGCGTTCGAATGCGGAGATGGTCGGAGTGTCCTTTGATGACGAACTGCTCCGCATCATCATCCACGGCGTACTGCACCTCACGGGGCAAGGCGATAAAACGCCGGAGACGAAGGCACAGATGACGGAGAAAGAAGAAAAAGCACTGGCTCTTTGGGAGAAGAAATAGATAATAAATGATAGATAACAATCAGGGTGGCCATCCGGTCACCCTGATTTCTTTTGTCTATTGTCTTTCGACGTTCGACTGCCTTAGTCTTTGAACTTCGCGCAGAGGAACTCGCGGTTGAGGCGAGCGATGTTGGCGAGGCTGACGGATTTCGGGCACTCAGCGGCACAAGCACCGGTGTTGGTGCAGTTACCGAAGCCGAGTTCGTCCATCTTGGCAACCATCGCTTTCGCACGAGCCGCAGCCTCAATCTTACCTTGCGGCAGAAGAGCGAGTTGCGAAACTTTCGCCGAAACGAACAGCATAGCACTACCGTTCTTACAAGCGGCAGCACACGCACCGCAACCGATACAAGACGCAGCGTCCATCGCTTCGTCCGCTACGGGCTTCGGAATAGGAATTGCGTTTGCGTCGGGTACACCGCCTGTGTTGACTGAAACGAAGCCGCCGGCCTGCATGATCTTGTCATACGCACCGCGGTCCACCATGAGGTCTTTGATCACAGGGAACGCACGGCTGCGCCACGGTTCTACGGTGATGGTCTCGCCGTCTTTGAACTTGCGCATATGCAACTGACAGGTCGTGATGGCGCTGTCGGGTCCGTGCGGGTGACCGTTGACGTACATCGAGCACATACCGCAGATACCCTCACGGCAATCGTGATCGTAGGTAACAGGGTCTTTGTGCTCAGCAACGAGTTGCTCGTTGAGAATATCAATCATCTCCAAGAACGAAGCACCTTGGAAGACGTGCTTGAGTTCATAGGTCTCAAAATGTCCTTGAGCCTTCGGGCCGGCCTGACGCCATACCCGTACTTTGATATCAATATACTGATCCATAATTAATTCTTGTAGTTACGTGTTTTACGTTCCGTGAACTCGTAGTCAAGCGGCTCTTTGATGAGTTGCGGCTCTTGGTCCTCACCCATGTATTTCCAGCAGCCTACATAACTGAACTTGTCATCCTGACGGAGTGCCTCACCTTCCGGCGTCTGGTACTCCTCGCGGAAGTGACCGCCGCAAGACTCCTCACGATGGAGGGCATCTACGGCCATCAGACGGCCTATCTCGATGAAGTCAGCCAGACGCAGGGCTTTCTCCAACTCGTTGTTCAGATGGTCAGCCTCGCCCGGGATATAGACATTGGTCCAGAATTCTTTCTTGATAGCGTCAATTTTCTTGATACCTTCCTTCAGACCTTCTGCGGTACGACCCATGCCGACGAAGTCCCACATGATGAGACCGAGCTCTTTATGAATCGAATCAACAGAACGCTTGCCTTGAATCTTCATCAGGCGGTCAATCTTGTCCTGTACAGCCTTCTCAGCCTCAGCGAACTCAGGCAGGTCGGTACTCATACGCGGAACGCCGATTTGGTCGCTTAGATAGTTTTGGATGGTGTACGGCAGAACGAAATAACCGTCAGCCAGACCTTGCATCAGCGCCGAAGCACCGAGACGGTTGGCACCGTGGTCGGAGAAGTTCGCCTCACCGATACAGAATAGACCCTTCACGGTCGTCTGCAACTCATAGTCAACCCAGATACCACCCATCGTGTAGTGGATAGCGGGGAATATCATCATCGGGTTCTCGTACGGGTTCTCGTCAACGATCTTCTCGTACATCTGGAACAGGTTGCCGTATTTCTGTGCTACCACGTCTTTGCCCAGACGCTGGATAGCCTCACTGAAGTCAAGGAACACAGCCAGACCGGTGTTGTTCACGCCGTAGCCCTTGTCGCAACGCTCTTTCGCGGCACGCGAAGCCACGTCACGCGGAACGAGGTTACCGAATGCCGGATAACGACGCTCGAGATAGTAGTCGCGGTCCTCTTCAGGAATGTCACGACCCTTGATCTCACCGGCTTGCAGACGCTTGGCGTCCTCCAGTTTCTTCGGCACCCAGATACGTCCGTCGTTACGCAAACTCTCGGACATCAGCGTCAGTTTGGACTGGAAGTCACCGTGCTTCGGAATACAGGTCGGGTGAATCTGCGCGTAGCAGGGGTTTGCGAACAATGCGCCGTGGCGGTACATCTGCATGGCGGCAGAACCGTTACTTGCCATCGCATTGGTGCTCAGGAAGAACGTGTTACCGTAACCACCCGAACCTACAACAACTGCATGCGCGAAGAAGCGCTCGATACGACCGGTAACAAGGTTACGGGCGATGATACCGCGTGCACGGGGCTCGCCGTTCTCGTCCTTAATCAGGACGATGTCGAGCATCTCATAACGCGTGTACATCTTTACCTTGCCCTTGCCTATCTGACGGCTCAGTGCACTGTAAGCGCCGAGCAGCAACTGCTGACCGGTCTGACCCTTTGCGTAGAACGTACGGGATACCTGTGCGCCACCGAAAGAGCGGTTGTCAAGCAGACCGCCGTATTCGCGTGCGAAAGGAACGCCCTGTGCCACGCACTGGTCGATAATATTGTTGGACACCTCTGCCAGACGATAGACGTTCGCCTCACGGGCACGGTAGTCACCGCCCTTGATGGTGTCGTAGTATAGACGGTAAATGCTGTCACCGTCGTTCTGATAGTTCTTCGCAGCGTTGATACCACCCTGCGCAGCAATCGAGTGCGCACGGCGCGGACTGTCCTGAATACAGAAGTTCAGCACATTGAAGCCCATCTCTGCCAACGAAGCCGCAGCAGATGCACCGGCAAGACCCGTACCGATAACGATGACGTCGAGACGACGTTTGTTGGCGGGGTTCACCAGTTTCTGATGGTTCTTGTAGTTCGTCCATTTCAACTCTAACGGACCGGCAGGAATCTTCGCCATCTCGGGAGTGATGACCTTGACGTTCTTCTCACTCGGCGTAGCGATTTCCTCTGCCGCCGCTTTGGCGGCCTTGCCTGCTTTCTGCACAGCCTTGGCAGCCGCTTCTACGGCTTCCTTCACCTCTGCGCGTTCTGCTGCTTTCTCTGCACGTGCCTGCAGTTCTTCTGCCGCTTCCTGTGCTTTGGCAACTACCTCTGCAGCGACTTCTTTGGCTGCTTTTTGTGCTTTTGCTGCTACTTTCTTCGCAGCATCAAGAATATCTTCTTTCTTTGCCATAGTCGTTAATCATTAAGCGCAGAGCATTCCGATGCCCATGCCGAAGTAATACAATACAACAATTGCGAAAGGCAGTACAGCGATGGTGGCGATGATGCAACCGATCACTTTGATGCGTTTCATCCATACGAGGTTATTCCAGCCAAGCGTGTGCAGAGCCGACCATACACCGTGGTTGAGGTGGAACCAGAGTGCGCAGAGCCAGATGAGGTACAGCACGCAGTACACTTGTCCCCAAACGGGTTCGGTGAAGAGGGCTTTCACATAAGCCGCACCGTTCTGCGGGTCGAAAGCGCCGGTCTCGATACCCGTCACTTCTGCGAACTGCATCTTGAACCAGAAATTGTAGAGGTGCAGAACCAGGAAACCGAGAACGCAGAAGCCCAGGATGAGCATGTTTTCCGATTCCCACTCCACGCCTTCCTTCTTACCTGTCACCGCGTAGCGGTCATTACCGCGCGCAGCACGGTTCTGGATAGTCAGGTACAGCGCGTAGCTGAAATGCACCAGCACCAGGAATGCCAGACCCAGCGTGCCGATGAGGGCGTACCAGTTAGCACCCAACAGGTGGCAAATCATGTTGTAGGCCTCCTCCGAGAATACCACTGCGAGGTTCATGCAGCCGTGGAAAATCAAGAAGAGCACCAACGCAAGGCCGCTAATCGACATAACGAACTTACGGCCGATAGATGAATCTTTTAACCACATAGATTAGATTGTTTGTTAGGATTAATTATTTGATTAGTTGATTTTATAGGCTTTTGATATATTTGTCCGCTTCGATGGCTGCCTTCGCACCGCTTCCGGCGGCTACGATGGCCTGACGGTAGTGCGGGTCGGCACAGTCGCCGGCGGCGAACACACCGGGCACGTTCGTGCGCGGACTGTCACCGTCCACCACGATATATCCCTCTGCGTCACGTTTCAGATAGTCTTTGAATAGTTCGGTGTTGGGATGATGACCGATGGCAAGGAAGAAACCGTCGATAGCTATATGCTTGACAGCCTCGTCGGGTTCGCCTTTGCGGAAAACGAGGTCAGCACCCTGCACCTTGCCTTCGCCGGTCAGTTGGAGCGTGTTATGCTCGAAGAGCACTTCTATCTTGGGATTGTTGAGTACACGCTGCTGCATGATATCCGAAGCGCGCAAATGAGGCTTGCGCACAATCATATACACTTTCTCGCACAGGCCGGCGAGGTAGTTCGCTTCTTCGCACGCTGTGTCTCCGCCGCCTACTACCGCCACCGTCTTCTTGCGGTAGAAGAAGCCGTCGCAGGTGGCGCAGGCACTCACGCCGCGACCACGGTAAGTGCGCTCGGACTCAATGCCCAGATATTTGGCACTCGCGCCGGTGGCGATGATGACCGCATCGGCTTCATACATGTCTGTGTCTTCAACCCATACCTTGTGAGGGCTGACGGCTGACGGCTGAGGGTTGAATTCAACCTTCGTCACGATGCCGGATACGAACTGCGTACCGAAACGCTCGGCTTGGCGACGCATGTCGTCCATCATCGTGAACGGCTCCACGCCGTCAGGATAACCGGGGAAATTCTCCACCTCGGTGGTGGTCGTCAGTTGTCCTCCGAGTTGCGGACCTTCGATAAGTACCGGTTGCAGGTTCGCGCGTGCGGCGTAGATAGCCGCCGTATAGCCCGCGGGACCGCTACCGATGATTAAACATTTCACTTTATTCATTAGAATCTCAAATCATTTACAAACGTTTCAAAATCTGTTGCCTCGATAGTGTAATTGCTCAAAGGCGCCACGTATTTGGGGTCCTTGAGTTTCAGCGTCGAGGTCTTCTTGCCTTCTTTGATCTCCACTTGCAGCGGCAGAAGGTCGGTGTTACGGACGCGCAGCACAAATTTAGTTATACCCTTCTCGGCGGAGGCCGCTCTTCCCGTTCCGTCGGGAAGACGCTCCGGGTCCTGCGGCGTGAGGGTGATGATGGTCTGCATGCCATCCGCAGTGGTGTGTTCGGTGACGTTGCACACATCCGCCATCGCCTTCGCGAAGAGGAACGGATTGGTCTCTATCAGTTCCTGCTCCAGCGGGTTAGAGAGCGTCAACTCGTCCGTCTCGGCGGAGTACATATACAGGGTTTTGCCGTCGTAGGCGGCATCGATGCCGAACATGGTTATCCGAAACAACTCCCCGTGCATCGTCAGCGTACCCGGATAGTTCATCGGCGCGTTCACCTCTTCCGCCACCGTGACGGTGAAGTCCGACTGCATGGTCTTGGTCTCAAGATTCGCAAGGAACGTCGAGAGAACGGTTGTCAATATAACTAACAGATTTCCCATTATCTACAATGTTTGTCTTGGGTATTTTGTCTTTAATCCTTCAGTGAACGTAGTAAACGGTCCTTACTCCTTCAGCGAAGCGGTCCTCACTTAACGCCGAGTTCTTCAAGCAATTTGTCCAGTTGGTCAAGATCGGTGATAAGCACGTCACGACCCTTCGGTCCTTTGTTCGGTCCAACGACACCGGCGGCTTCGAGCTGGTCAGACAGTTTGCCTGCGCGGTTGTAACCGATCTCGAATGCACGTTGCAGACGCGAAGTCGAACCTTCCTGCTTCGTTACTACATAACGCGCTACGTCGGCAAACATCGGGTCAAGACGTTTCATATCTACGCTGCCCGGAGCCAGTGAATCGCCTTCGCCGCCTTCACCCACATATTCGGGCAGTTGGTAAGGCTCTGTATAACGCTGCTGTTTGGATATATGCTTGACAATCTCGTCCACTTCGGGCGTATCCACAAACGCACACTGCACACGGGTGATGTTGGCATTACCCGCATACAGCGAGTCGCCGCGACCGATGAGTTGCTCCGCTCCCTTCGCATCAAGGACGGTGCGGCTGTCAATGACGGACTGCGTACGCAAGGCTATACGTGTCGGGATATTGGCTTTGATGACACCCGTGACGATGTTCACGGACGGACGCTGCGTCGCCAGAATCATGTGCATACCTACGGCGCGCGCTTTCTGCGTGATACGGGCGATAGGCGTCTCCACCTGCTTGCCCGCCTGCATGATGAAATCGCCGTACTCGTCGATGATGATGACGATATAAGGCAGATATTGGTGGTGCAGACTGTCCGCAACGAGTTTGTTCGGGTTCAGACGACGGCGGACGAACTTGTCGTTGTAGTCCTCAAGATTACGCACACCGGCGTCCATCAGCAGTTTGTAGCGGTTCTCCATCTCTATCACGAGCGAGTTGAGCGTGTTGATGACGCGGTCGCACTCGGTGATGACGATTTGCTCGGGGTCGGTGTCCGGCATCGCTGCTAAGAAATGCTTGAGCAGCGGTTTGTACGGCGCGAACTCAACCATCTTCGGGTCCACCATGACGAGTTTCAATTCCGCCGGGTGTTTCTTGTATAGTAAAGACGTGATGATGGCGTTGATAGCCACGGACTTACCCGTTCCCGTCGCACCCGCCACAAGCAGGTGAGGCGTCTTGGCGAGGTCGAACATAAAGACCTCATTCGTAATCGTTCGTCCGTAAGCCACCGGCAGTTTCATCTTCGCCTCTTCCTGGAAACGCTTGGAGGCGATGACGGAGTGCATGGATACCACTTGCGGTTTCTCGTTCGGCACTTCGATGCCGATGGTGCCTTTACCCGGCATCGGCGCGATGATACGGATTCCTGTTGCCGAAAGGCTCATCATGATATCGTTCTCCAGCGCCTGTATCTTCGCTACGCGGATACCTGCCTTCGGTACTATCTCGTAGAGTGTCACCGTCGGACCGACCGTCGCTTTGATGGAATCAATCTCAATGCCGTAGTTGCGCAGCGTGGTCACGATGCGGGCTCCGTTCGCACGCTGTTCCTCTTCGTCGATAATCGGCGCCGCCTCATTGTCATATACTTTGAGGAGGTTCAGCGAAGGGAACTTGTAGAACTCGAGGTCTTTGCGCGGGTCGTACGGGCCGAGTTTCTCTAATATCTTGTCAGGGTCTTTGTCATAAAGTTTGTCCTCTATCACGTCTTCTATCTCCAGGTTCGGGTCTTCCTCTTTCTTCTCGTCACTCGCCTCACGTTCCTCTTCCACGAGCAAGTCCGCCAGCGTGCCATCCGCAGGACCGCCGTCATCCGGCAGCGGCTCTTCTATCTCCACTTCTATCTCCGGACTCTCTGGAGCAGGTTCCGGCTCTTCTCCTTGTATCGGATCAATGGTAAACGTCACTTCGTCCCCACTCTCGCCTTTCGCCTCTTGTCCCTCGCCACTATTCTCCGGCACCGGAATATCCAGTACAATTCCTTGGGAGCCCTCAGTCTCCCCCCCTTTAAAGGAGGGGTCGGTGGTAGGCCTTTCCTTCCTCTCAAACAATTTCGCCACCCATGCGCCGAAAGCTTTGCAGCGGTCGATGAAACGCGGGTCGGAGACGATGAGGAAGATAATCATCGCAAAGACGAGCAGCAAGATTGTACCCGTCGTCTGTACGTAACTCGACAACCACTTCGCGGACCATAGGCCGAACTTACCGCCCCATAGATACACACCCATGTGGACCATCTGCTGTGCGAAACCTAACGTGATGGCTCCCCATAGAACGAGGAAAGCCGTGCAGCAGAATAGTTTGATGGCTGGGATGTCACGGAATACATGCATCAGCCGCAGACCGTAAATACCTACCATCAGCGCCAGCAGGATACTGATGAAGCCGAAACTGCCGTCTATCATAAACTGCGCGAGTACTGCACCCGGCAAACCTAATATATTCCGCACCGCCTCACGGTTCGCCACGCGCTCTGCGCGGGAGAGGGAGAGGATGTCATGGTCATATGTGCCGGTGAAAAGATAACTCACATAAGCCAGTATGGCCAAGATGGAAAACATCAGCAGCAGCACACCGAGAATCATGCGCACACGGCGGTCCTCAAAGAACTCCCGTGCAGCCAGCCACCAGTTCTTCTTCTCCACTTGGATAGCACGTTCCTGCATGTTGTCAAACTCAATATTTTTCGATTTATTCGCTGTTCTGGGCATAATACATCAAAATTAGCATGCAAAAGTACTGATTTTCTTTGAAACTCCAAAATCAAAAGTCAAAAAAAACGCTAAAAGGGCATATTTGTGTTTTTTTTCTTAAAAAAGTTCGTGCGCGCTTGCGTATATAAAAAACTTTTCGTATCTTTGCACGCTTTTTATGGACGAGCTGATACGACATACGGGAGTAGTACTGAGCACGGACGGCAAGATGGCGCATGTGGAAATAGTGCAGACCAGTGCCTGCTCGGCGTGCAAAGCCAAGTCCATGTGCATGTCCGCGGAGAGCCGGCAGAAGCAGATGGACGCCGTGATGGCGGAGCCGCTGCAGCCTGGGGATGAAGTGGAGGTGATGGTGCGAGAGAGGCTGGCTTGGAAAGCAATCTTATTAGCGTACATCCTGCCGTTTGTCGCGATGTTGATGGTGATTGTGGTGCTGGATTTCACTACCGGATGGAGTGAAGCGGTCGTAGGAACGCTCTCGCTGTGCGCGGTTGCGATATACTACATCGGCCTGAGTTTTTTCAAGCACCGCCTGCAAACGCAGTTCACGTTTACTGCTCGAAAAATATAATAAAACAACAATAACATGAATGTAATTTTTATTTCTATGGGAGTGTTAGGAGTGACGGGTCTGGTAGCCGCCGTGCTGCTGTATGTCGTCAGCCTGATATTCAAAGTAGAGGAAGACCCGCGCATTGACCTTGTGGTGGCAGTTCTGCCCGGCGCCAACTGTGGCGGTTGCGGCTTTGCCGGTTGCCGTAATTTCGCGGAAGCCTGCGTCAAAGCGGGTGGCATCGAAGGTCTGGCATGCCCCGTGGGAGGCGAACCGACCATGGAGGATGTGAAACGCATCCTGACGCCTGCGGCGGCGGAAGAGACATCAGCCGGTGCAGAGCAGACCGCGGAAGGCGGTAAGAAAGGCTTCGACCCGGTCATTGCTGCGAAAATCAAAGCACTGGCTACCCCGAAAGCCGTATTCCCGAACGTAACCGCCAGAGCACAAAAAGTTTAGAGAGTATGAAAACATTTCATTTAGGCGGAGTTCATCCGCAGGATAACAAGCAATTCTCTGCTCATCAGCCTATCACGGAGTGCCCGCTGCCAAAGCAGGCGATTATTCCGTTGGTGCAGCACATCGGTGCACCGACGCAACCGGTGGTAGAGGTCGGAGCAAAAGTAAAAGTGGGACAACTGCTGGCAAAAGCCGGCGGCTTCGTGAGTGCGAATATCGCTTCGCCCGTCAGCGGAACTGTCACAAAGATTGGTGACTGGACCGACGCATGGGGCGCTCCCGGACAGGCTGTCTTCATTGATGTTGAAGGCGACGAGTGGCTGCCGGAGATTGACCGTACGCCGGACTTGGCGCGCCAGTGTACCCTGGAGCCGAAAGCGATTATTGACAAGATTTCCGCTGCCGGCATCGTGGGCCTCGGCGGTGCCTGTTTCCCGACGCATGTGAAGTTGCTGCCGCCTCCGGGCAAGAAAGCCGAAGTGCTGATAATCAACGGCGTAGAGTGCGAACCGTACTTGACCTGCGACCATCAGTTGATGCTTGAGCACGGCGAGGAAATCATCATCGGTATCGAGATTCTGAAGAAAGCCTTAGGCGTGGACCGCGCCATCATCGGTATAGAGAATAACAAACAGGACGCCATCGCGCATATGAGCAAACTGGCGCAGGCGAAACTCGGTATCGAGGTGCAGCCGCTCAAACTCAAATATCCGCAGGGCGGTGAGAAACAGCTCATCGACGCTTGTATCGGCCGTCAGGTTCCGAGTGGTGCGCTGCCTATCGAAGTGGGCGCCGTGGTGGATAATGTGGCTACCGTCTTCGCCATCTATGAAGCGGTACAGAAGAATAAACCTCTCATCAGCCGTGTGATGACGGTGACGGGCAAGAATGTCGCAAAACCGGGTAACTACCTCGTGCGTTTCGGCACACCGATAGACGAAGTGATTGAACTCGCCGGAGGTGTCCCTACGCACACGGGTAAGATTATTGGCGGCGGTCCGATGATGGGTCGCGCCATGGACCATACGGAAGAGATGCCGGCTAACAAACGTCTGTCCGGACTGCTGTTCCTGGATGAGAAAGAGAGTGTCCGCCCGGAAGAAGGCAACTGTATCCGTTGCGGAAAGTGCGTACAGGCATGCCCGATGGGCTTGGAGCCGTACCTGTTGCAGCGTATGAGCGAGTTGGAGATGTGGGATGAGTTGGAGAAACACGCCATCATGGACTGCATCGACTGTGGTTGCTGCGTATATACCTGTCCGGCACATAGACGCCTCTTGGACGGCATCCGTCCCGGAAAAGCCAAAGTGGGCGCCATCCTCCGCGAACGCGCCGCTGCGAACAAATAAATCACCAATGTCAAATCACAAATTACCAATATAAAATGGCACATTTTATTACCTCTCCGGCTCCGCACGTCCATAGCGGCAATAGTGTCCGCCGGAATATGCTTCTGGTCATTCTCGCACTGCTGCCCGCGTACGTGGTATCGGTGATTGAGTTCGGTCTGGGAGCACTCATCACAGCGCTAATCAGCGTAGCTGTCTGCGTGCTGACCGAATGGCTCATCAGCCGTTTTCTGCTCAAAGAGCACAGCCAGACTATCGGAGACCTCTCGGCAGTGCTCACGGGTCTGCTGTTGGCATTCAACCTGCCCTCGAACCTCGAATGGTGGATAGTAGTCATCGGCGCCGTAGTCGCTATCGGCGTGGGGAAGATGACTTTCGGCGGATTGGGGCAGAACCCCTTCAACCCGGCTCTCGTAGGACGCGTGTTCCTGCTGATTTCGTTCCCTGCGCAGATGACCACGTGGCCGCTGGCCAAAGGGTTTGAGACCAGTTATCTGGATGCAGAGACAGGCTCTACCCCGCTCTATTTCCTCAAGCATATTATGAAGACGAACGACGGCTCGGTTATCGACCAGCTGCCTGCGCTCCGTGACGCTTTCTTGGGAGCCATGGGCGGTTCGCTCGGTGAGGTCTGCGCGTTAGCGCTTATCCTCGGTGGTCTGTTCCTCATCTGCACGCGTGTCATCACATGGCATATACCTGTTTCCATCATCGCTACGGTGGCGCTCTTCGCATGGATTGCTACGCCGGATTGCATGGCGCCGCAGACCTTCATCGCTTATCAGTTGCTGAGCGGTGGTTTGATGCTCGGTGCGTTCTTCATGGCTACGGATTATGTGACGAGTCCGATGACCGCGTGGGGAAAAATCATTTTCGGCGTCGGCATCGGCTTCATCATGATGGTCATCCGTACGTGGGGCGCGTATCCCGAAGGTATGTCGTTTGCCATTCTGATTATGAACGCTTGCGTTCCATTGTTGAATAAGTTTCGTCCGCAGCGTTTCGGCGAACCTAAAAAATGAATAATGATTAATTAACGAAGGGCTTACGGAGCGTGGTACAAACTGATAGAATCCGTACGGACATATAATTTTGTACAAATTTGCCAGAACGCTTTGTTAATTTTTAATTTTTAATTTTTAATTATGAATAAATTAGAGAGTTCGTTTAAGAATATGGTGCTGAGCCTCGTCCTCATCTGCGTGGTGGCGGCGGGTGCCTTGGCTGGCGTATATATCCTGACTTTGGATACTATCAACGCGCAGAAAGCGGCCAAGCAAGAGGCGGCGAAACTGGCGGTGTTGGACGGACGTCAGGACGGCGAAGCCATCGAGACATCAGTGGATGGTTTCGGCGGTGTTATCCGTATGATGGTCGGCTTCGGTGCTGACGGCACTATCCTCGGCTATGAGGTACTGGAGCACCAGGAGACGCCGGGACTGGGAGACCACATCTCGGAGTGGTTCAAGAATACCGGCAAACCGGGACAGAACATCATCGGCCGCAAGGCGGATGGCAAGTTCCGCGTAAGCAAGGACGGCGGCGATGTGGATGCCATCACGGCGGCTACCATCTCGTCCCGCGCGTTCCTCAAAGGTGTCAATCAGGCATACGCGGAGTTCCGCGGACATGAGGTGGAGGCGCATACGGGTGCCAGCCAGATACAGCAAGTGGAAATCGTGGAGATAGTGGAACAGGACACCATTATAGTAGAGGCTGCTACCGGTGCCACGGAAATAGTAATCAAAGAAACGGAGGTAATTTATGAGTAACGGATTGAAAACACTGACCAACGGACTTCTCAAGGAGAACCCGACGTTTGTATTGGTATTGGGAATGTGTCCTACGCTGGCAACAACGACCAGTGCCATCAATGGTATGTCCATGGGATTGGCTACGCTCTTCGTGCTCGTTTGCTCGAATATCGTTATCTCGATGCTCAAGAAACTGATTCCGGACAAAGTGCGCATCCCTGCGTTCATCGTGGTCATCGCTACCTTCGTGACGATGGTGCAGCTGGCGATGCAGGCGTATCTGCCGGCTATCTATGACGTGTTAGGCCTGTTTATCCCGCTGATTGTGGTCAACTGTATCGTCCTCGGTCGTGCGGAAGCTTTTGCGGCGAAGAACAGCGTTTGGTTGAGCGCCTTGGACGGCATCGGCATGGGCTTGGGCTTCACGCTGGCGCTGACGGTTTTAGGTGCTGTGCGCGAACTGTTGGGAACGGGTGCCATCTTCGGCCTTCCTGTCTTCAATGACCATTTCGCAGCATTGATTTTCGTCCTCGCCCCGGGTGCCTTCATCTGCTTGGCGTACCTCATGGCGCTTGTTAACAAGTTGCAAAAAAAATGACCAACGACTAACTACTAACGACCAACGACAAACGACTAACTACTATGGTATACTTCTTAATATTCATATCGGCGATATTCGTCAATAATATCGTTTTGAGCCAGTTCTTGGGTATCTGCCCGTTTCTGGGAGTAAGTAAGAAAATCGACACTGCACTGGGCATGAGTGCTGCGGTTATCTTCGTGCTCACACTCGCTACGGTTGTAACATACTTGTTGCAAATGCTGTTGGTGAAATGGGGCTTGGAGTTCTTGCAGACCATCCTCTTCATCCTCATCATCGCCGCACTCGTGCAGATGATTGAGATAATGCTCAAGAAAGTCAGTCCGGCGCTCTATCAGGCGCTGGGTGTCTTCCTGCCGCTTATCACTACCAACTGCTGTATTCTCGGTGTGGCTATTCTCGTAGCCAACGGCACGGAGAAACTGCCTGTAGGTGCAGAGCATGGAATGCTGACCGGCACGCTCTTCGCGTTTGCCACAGCACTCGGCTTCGGCTTGGCGCTCATCCTGTTCGCAGGTCTGCGTGAGCAACTCGCGCTGGCGAAAGTGCCGAAAGCGATGCAGGGCACGCCTATCGCCCTCCTCACCGCCGGCCTGCTTGCAATGGCCTTCATGGGCTTCAGCGGCGTGGTATAACATGCGCATAAGAGTGGTATGACTGGATGCGCATCGGAGGCGCATTGGTGTAATATCGGAGGCGCATCGGGGTAATATCGTATCATACCGCACCCTATAATATACATAGTATATTATCCCGTGATTTTAAAAAGCACATCTTCGGGTGTGCTTTTTCTTTCACTCCAACTGTCACTCCTACTTTCATTCTGACTGCCACTCTAAAATTCTTTTAAGGAACGCGTGTACGCTTGTGCGCATGCGCGATGCTTTATAAACAACCTCAAATAATTTCAAACAAACGAAGTTCAAACAATTCAAACCACCTTAAACAACTTCATATTTCGCAATATTTATTCAAAATGCGAGCAAAATGAAAAATTTGCTCGTTTTTTTCATCCTTTTTTTGCATGTTTCAAAAAAAAGTTGTACCTTTGCGCACTTTTATCTTGTGTGTACACATACACATACGGGCACACACGAGAGCCAAAAACAAATTAACCGAAAAATCAATATCAAAATATGAAACACATACTTTATCGTTTCTTATCTGTACTTTTTGTACTGACTCTCTGTCTTAATTTTGTTTATGCGGAGCGCATTTCTCAAGAAGATGCCGCTATAGTAGCGAGCAACTTCATGAATGTCGGAGCTGCACAGTCTGGTCCCAACAAGACACCTGCCAAGCGGATGGCGCTCAAGAAAGCGGCTGCAACTACCGAGCAACCCCAGTATTATGTTTATGAAAGCGCCGAAGGAGGTTGGGTGATGGTGGCTGCCAATGACGCAGCACACCCGATTTTGGCATATTCCAAAACCGGCCACTTCGAAACGGAAGACCAACCTATAAACATCCAAAAATGGTTGGCGGGATACGAGAAGCAACTTCTTTATGCGGAGCAGCATAATGTAGCAGCAACCGAAGAAGTAGCGAAAGAGTGGAACAAGTTGCGCAAATCCGCTCCGCTTACACCGGAAGGGAATGTGGTAGTGGCTCCGTTGATTAAGACTACATGGGGTCAATCTGCGCCCTATAATAATCTTTGTCCGGAGCAAGGCAGTACCAGAACGATAACCGGTTGTGTGGCTACTGCAATGGCGCAGGTGATGAACTATTGGCAATGGCCGGAAACCGGTACAAGTTCCTACTCATACAATTCGCAGACGAACAATCTTTCCTGCTCCGCCGATTTTGGAGCGACCACCTATGACTGGGCAAATATGGTGGACCACTATACATCGTACCAAAGTGGCACAACCACAATCACTGTTTCTTCCCCCACTACTGCACAAAAGGATGCCGTTGCTACTTTAATGTACCATTGTGGTGTAGCAGCAGAAATGGATTATGGACTAACCTTTAGTGGCGCTTATGCAATTTATCCAAATGCTTCGTTAACAGACATGAGATGTGCAGCATACGCGTTATTGAATAACTTCAAATATAAAGAATCCACTCTTAAATGCTATTATCGTTCCGGAGGTTACGGGTACTCTGCTGTTGCTGATGCCATCTGGCTAAACCTCCTTAAGACGGAATTGAATGCTAAACGACCTGTAATGTATGCCGGCGCCGATTTGGAAGGAGGACACAGCTTTATTTGTGACGGCTACGATGACCAAGACTTTTTCCATTTCAACTTTGGCTGGAACGGTTATTGCGACGGCTATTATAAAGTGGATGACATTGTTCCGGGTACCGGTGGTGAAGGCTCAGGAAATGGTTCTTATAATGACAAACAAGAAATTATCATCGGTATTACCCCCGACAAACCGGATATCACCATCACATGGTCGGTACAAGGCACAGAGACTTCGAAGACATACGCCTATGGCGCTATATGGTCTCCCACAACCGAACCTTCTGATTGTTCCGGAGGTAAGAAATTCGTCGGATGGACAGAACAGTCCTCAATAGAGGGCGGAGCTAAACCTTCCGACCTGTTCGCTTCAGGCACTAAAATGGTCACGGAAACCAAGAAATACTACGCCGTCTATGCGACTGCAAGTAGTAGCTCTGCTCCGGGAAGTTGGGATTTATGCGAAAATGTCGCATCCGTAACTGAAGGAACATACGTTATCACGTGGAATAATTCGTTGTATTTGCCGAGCGAGACGGCTGTTAATCAGAATCCTGCCGCAAGTTCGGGAATTACGGAATCCAGTAAATCGCTTACCAATACCGTAACCTCGGCAATGCAGTGGACGTTTACTGGCGATAATTCGAATGGCTTCACCATCAGTCACACTTCCGGCTCTACTACGTACTATTTGAATTCATCAAATACTGCCCAGGGTATTTCTGTTTCCACTGCAAATAACACAACATGGAAAGTCAGTGTGAATGCAACGTACGGAATGTTGTTAAAAGGTAGTGATTCGGGCACTCGCTATTTGGCGGTATATAATACCGGTGGAACTTGGCGTTATTATGGCACGGGGAATAATTATTCCGGCACCTTGCGTCTATATAAACAGACCGGCGGTTCCGGTACTTCCTACTCCGACTATTCGCTGACTTGTCCGACACCGTGTATGAACGAAATTACCATTACGAAGGGTGACAATCCTGCGAATGGTACCTTCACGATTGATAATAGCGGTACTGTATGTATTGACGATGGCAATGCCTCAACGACCGTGACTGCAACGCCAAGCGAACACTTCCATTTGGCAACGGTAACATCCACCAGCGGTATAGTTGGTACAATTAGTGGCAATACATGTACCATCACTGGCATAAATGCAAGCACGACTGTCAATGTAACCTTTGTTGCTGACACGAAAGAGGTTGTTAATTGGTACGTAGCAGGCAATCCGACCGCGGAGGAAAAATATCCGGGCGAAGCCTTAGTCGGTATTTCTGCTCCTGACGAGAACGATTGCGATGGTTCGAAAACCTTTATGGGCTGGACGTCGCACAACAACTATAACAACGATGATGCGCCGGATGATCTTTTCACCGACCCGACCACCAAGACTATGCCTGTCGGCGGCACTAACTATTACGCCGTCTTCGCAGAGCAAGAAGCGGGTGGTAGTTCTCAATATGAGTTGGTAAGTTCTGTTTCAGAAGACATGAGTGGAACATATTTATTGTCGGACGGAACCCACACGGCAACATCTATGTCAACCAGTACACTTCCTACAACGAATTTGACTCCGGGAACCACCAGATATGAGAATTATGAATTCACTATTACCAAAGGAACAGGAAGCTATTCGGATTATTATACGCTAGCGGATCATAGCGGGACTACAGTCGCAGGGAAATCCAGTGGTACAGACCTTGCGACAAGTGGCTCAGGCTATTTGATGTATTGGGAGATATTAACAACCAAAATTGCCAATGCAAGTACAGGCCGTCATATTGGTTATAGCAATAGCACTTCCAGCCCTGCATTCAAAGCGTATGCTTCCTCAAATATTGGCACCAATGCTCCGGCATTGCTGTATAAATGGGGAGGTTCTGCTTCCTTCTCAGGTTTCACCACTTCATGTATTCCGCCTGAGAATGTAACCGTTACTTTCAATGCGAATGAAGGTAGTGGAACAATGGCGCCGCAAGTGATGAATTACAACACGGCTACCGCTTTGAGCAAAAACACATTTGAGCGCGCGGGTCATACGTTCCAAGGTTGGGCAAAAACGTCTGACGGAGCAAAACTCTACGATGACGAAGAAATCGTGACGCTCAAAAAGGACATCACGCTATATGCTGTTTGGAGCAAGAATAGTTATGCCATCATAACAAGTGATTTGGAGAATGGTTCTATTGATACCGACCCGGCCAATACTGCTGATTTTGGTGCAACCGTCACCATCACCGTTACACCCAATAGCGGTTTTAACTTCGGATCTATTACCGTAACCAACAACACTACCGGCCTGCCTGTCTCCACTTCCGGCACAGGCAACGTACAGACCTTTACCATGCCGGCAAGTGCTGTAACCGTAACTGCCACCGTGACAGGTATTCCGACATATACCGTAACATGGAGCATGGACGGAGATAACAGCCATACGGAAGAGTATATTGAAGGCGCTACCATCAACTTCCCGACTACGGCTACCGGTTGCTCCGGCAAAGCGTTCATCGGCTGGAGTGAGGTGGAAGTAGAAGAGACGGATACCAAACCCGCTCTCGTCAAGTCTGCCACTATGGGTACCTCTCCTATCACCTACTATGCCGTGTATGCAACGGAAGAAGGTAGTGGTGGAGCTGCTTCTTGGGTAGAAACTGCTATTACCACCTTGACTACATCGGATGTATTTGTGATTGTGGGTAATGACTTGTATGCTTTACCAAACAATGCAACCGGTACACCGCCAACTTCAAGTGTGACTGTTTCAGAAGGTCAGATCACTTCTACTGTTGGAGATGAACTGAAGTGGAATATTTCCGGTAATGGTTCAGCCGGATATACATTCTATCCTAATGGAAATACTGCAAAATGGTTATGTAGTAACACTACTGCAAGTACCAAGAACAACACAAATATTCGAATAGGAACAGGAGACCGAAAATTATGGATTTTGGATGGAGATCAATTAGTAACGAATGATACCTATACGGACCGTTATCTTGCCGTACAAGGCGGTTCTGACTGGCGTGGTTATACTAGTGCTTCCACCGAAACTACTACGATTAAATTCTATAAACAAGATGGCGGCGGCTCTTCCTATTCCGCTTACACCACCTCTTGCGGTGCAAGTATCAGTGCGAAGAATATCGGATGGATTACTGCGGCGAAGGGACAGAAAGTGAAACGTACTATTTCTGTTTCGGCAAGCGGATTTGATGAGGAAACCACGTTAACGGCAGTATCTTCGAACCCGCAATTCACCGCTGCGTTAACAGAGACCGTAGTGCCCGCAGGGAATGCCGGTTTATCAACTACTCTGACGGTTGAGTACCTGCCGACTGAAGCAGAGACGACTGATGAAAATGTATCTATTACGCTCTCTGCCGGAGGACTGAACAAGACTATTACCGTCAGCGGTCGCTCACTGCCGGATGAGTTCTTGATTATTACAAAGAAAGGTGAGACTTGGTATGCCCTGCCGTCAAATATGAATGACGGACCGAAAGAGTATGATGGTGTAGCAGTTGTTCCGAACGATGCTAATCATCCCACAGGCATAGATGTTTCGCCTTCTACACTTATTTACAGACTCGCTTCCGTAGCAGAAGACCACTACGCCGAGTCAGGTCATCGTGCTCTGCTTGTTGGATTCAATAATCTCTGTCTATGGAGCAACATGGCTACTACGACGGGCAAAGAGAACATCCAAAATAGCACGGATGTTGCTTCCGCAAAGACTACGAATTTCGAATGGTTGCTTACCACGACAGATGGCGTTCGTTATACCATCGCTAATCCTGACCACCCGCATTATGAGGCTGGTCGCCGTCTGGCGTATGGCACACAATTCGGTATGTATATTGCAGAAACCGAATTCTATCTTATTCCTGCCGGCTGTACCACGCAACCGCAAGACGTGCTTGCTAAACCGCGTCGCGTGGATGTAACCATCAGTTGGGTAAGCAATGCTTCGGAGATGACGATTGATATCTGGAATAATGAAGGAATGTCGGGTACTCCTGTTACCAGCGTTACAGCAACCTCTTCGCCGAAAGTAGTGACCGGTCTTGAAGAGACCACCGACTACTGGTTCAAACTCACGCCTTCCGGCGGTGCATCTTGCGCCGTTACTGGCTCCTTCACAACTACCGGTCCGACCATCGATGTTGTAGAATGGCAAGACGATGCTGTAGTAATCTTTGTTGACAAAGATGAAAACTTGCACCCGAAGATTGTTATCGACGGCGAGGTTGAGCATGGTATCGGTTCCGGTGCTGCTGCCACAGACATCTTCTTCTCTAAATATTTCGAGGCGGAAGGAACCGCTAAGATGTTGGCTGTCTTTAATGGGACAAATCATCCAATATCATTGGCTGATGTTACAATCTTACACAGAGCGAAGTCTAATAATACGCCTTATTCCATGGCTTCTTTAGGAAAAGTGTCTGGGTATATTCAACCCGGTGAGGAAATCATAATGTTCAATGTTGATCAAAGAGATGCTGTAATGCAATGTGCAGAAAATGACCCCACTTATAGTACATGGAACAACGTGGAGAATAACAACTTGGCATTTAGTGGAAAAGGTACAATCCGTTTGTTCCGAGGAGGAAAATGTATAGATATCATTGGTGCAATGCCGACCGGAGGCAGCGCGGGGGACATTGATGACATTACCAAATCGCCCTTAGAAGGTGCGACAAAGCCTTCCTGGGGTGATGATAAAGGTTTTACCGTTAGTACAGGCGACAACTATCAAACGAAAGATGTCGAAGAGAATAATTACGGACTATCTACGAATAGATGCTTGTTGATTCGCAAGTCATTTGTAACCAGCGGAGACTCTGCCGTGATGAACAACTATGGTGACTTCAAGACCTTGGGTCAATATGTCGGAGTGGATTCTAAAACGCACAAAAGTGAGTGGGCTGGATTGCAAATACCAAATGCAGGCTCCGGTGAGGCTCAGTACATTCACACTTGTGAAGGTTTCCAGGAAGTTGGACAGTTCGACTACAGTAGTTACTATAAAGAATGGACAACGGTCAAAGACCCAACCGATTTGGAGGCTTGTGACAGAAATCCGGAGGAGAAAACATACACAATGACTATTGAGAATTTGGCACAATTCTCATGCTTGAATGTACGCTTCCAATTGACCGATCCTGACGATCCGGAACATGTTTACACAGAAACGCCGGTACAAGTGCCTATTATTGTCAAAGGCGGACACACCACCGTGGATGACATATTCAACGCCATCATGAAAAAAGATAATGGAGATCCGGCTTACGACCAAAGTATCGAGCGCTGCAAGACCTGCGACGTAGTTATCTTAAGTGACGGTGTATTGACTAAAGCTACTGATGGAACGACATATGATGTTCCGCAAATAGGCAACCTGAAGATTTATCAAGGTGGTCAGTTGATTGTTCCTACAGGAACGACCTACAATGTCAACTCGCTCTCCTTCCGTAGTCAGGAAGATGAAGTAGCAAAGGCAGACATTAAAGGTCAGCTCAATATCACCGGCGGAGACAATAATGTATTCCTCGACCTGCGTGAAGACCCGACGAACTGGCACTTCATTACCCTTCCGTACGATTGTAATGTAAGCGACATACGATTTGCTAACGGCGATCCTACACCTCCTGTGCTCGGTAGCGACTTCCTGCTGATGAGATACGACGGAGAACGCCGTGCCGCTACCCGCGATGACCAATCTTGGGTGAATGTGGCAGCAGACGAGACCTTAAAGAAAGGTTTGGGATACATATACTCGCTGCCAGGCGGAGGAAAAGTAAAACGTGAACTCCGTTTCCCGATGGCCAATGACGTGATATCCAATGACGTTGAGTTGGACGACAAAACGGTTGGGAACGTATTTGGCTACGGCTGCAACGATGAAGAGTTGCGTCCGAATCATAAAGGCTGGAACTTGGTCGGCGAGCCGTTCTTGATGCCTTATAAGCATGATGACGGTACTGCGTCAAGTCTGCGTACCGGAAAATTAGTGCATGACCCGATTGATCCGTGGGACGGTAAATGGATTATAGAAGAGAATCCTGCTACACAATACCTCCGTTACATCGTTGTTCCTATTGAAAATGGCTGGGAAGGCTACGAGCAAGTGCCTATCTCCGGCTATTCTATGCAGCCGTTCACATGCTATTTCGTTCAGATAGGTGGTACTGATCCGACCGAAGCGCAAGTAATCGAATTCGAGAAAGAAAAGGTCGTCCGTAGTTCGATGATTCGCCGCAGCCGTGCCGAATACGAAGAAGTGGAGGACAACCACCCTGTTTGGTGCGCTGTAGAACTCATCAATCCGACCGGAGAAAAAGACGAGACAACGCTCTTGATATCCGATGACTTCACGGACAACTACGACATGATGAACGACCTCGTGAAGATGCGCGGTTCGTACTACACCTATTACACGCGTCCTGTTCTCGCCAGCCGTAATAACGAAGGTGAGATGGCGTTCAATGCCCTGCCCGATGAAAGTGCGGCGGCCGGTGTGCCCCTGAACTTCTTCGCCGCTACCGGCGGAGAGCACACCATCGCCTACAACGATAAATACGGACGTGAAGAAGTGAAATCCGTCATGCTGCTCGACAAGCAGACAAATACATGGTACAACCTCATGGAGGAGCCTTACGCCTTCACTACCAACCGCACAGAAGATACGGACCGCTTCGTCCTCTCCGTTCGTGTGGAGCGGAAGAAAACTCCGCAGTCAATTACAGAGATTGAGGATGATATACATAACGGTCTGCGCAAAATCCTTATCAACGGACATGTATATATCTTGCGCGACGGCAAGGTATATGATGTAACCGGCAAACAGATGTCTAACCTCTAACAGCACAACTACTATGGGAAAATACTCACTACATGTGTTAGAGCGTAAACACTGGGTTATATTCTTCAGTGCGTTAATCGGATTCGGTTGGTTCTCGCTCTTATTATACACCATTTCGGCCGGCAAACAGACCCAAGTTATAATGCCCGGAGCGGTTGCTACGCAATCGGTCAAGACTGAGTCGTCCGGCAGCGTTCCTTCGATAGCTCCGGACTGGAAAGGTACTCGCGCGAAAAGTGTGACAGGTCGAGAGACCAGCACGCCTCCTTCCTCTACTCTTCTGCCGCAGCCGAAGATGACAAGTACTTCTATGCACCTCTATCAGACCAGCGATGCCACCACGCATACAGTTGGCAGCGGTGCAATTTATGAGGCGGCGACCGGAAACGGCTCATCCAACCCAAGCAAAGGGGTAATTTATAACGGTCTTGGGTTTGGAGGAAACATGCTCGCGATGTCTTCCGCGATAGTGCTATCCAAGCCCGGCGCCGATTATGCGAATGACCTGGCCGAAGTAGCCAGTGCACCTGGTAAAAACGGCATGAAACATACAGACGGACCTCCTCTCGGACCGTTCCCAGACCCGATAGGAGACGTACCTTGGATAATAATGCTTGTGCTCGCCATAGCATGGGGAGTAAGAATCCGTCTTAAAAAAACAACGAATAATTAAATTTTTGTATTATAACCTCAAAAAACAAATATTTTAATTAAAAAATACATTTTTCTTTTGGTCATTTCAAAAAAATAATGTAAATTTGCACCATCTATGTACGTAGTGTCTATTTAGCTTTCACACGCGCGCATACCTTATAGTAAATTAACACACAAGATACCATGAGATTTTTTAACCATTTTTCTAAACGTTCTACGTTTGTTATATCTATCCTCGTCGTCCTCCTGACCGCGTTTACCACAAATGTATGGGGAGCTTCGCCAGCTACTCTTACTTTTACAGCTGCATGTGGTGGTAGTGGCACAGACTCTGACGGTAACACATGGACTGTCACATCCGATGCTGCCGAATCTACTTACGATGGCACAAAAGGCATTCACTATGGAACAAGCAAAAAAGCTGTTTCTTACTTAAATTTGACCACTTCTGGCATATTGGGAACCATTACCAGCATCTCTGTTAATGCAAGTGGTGCAAGTGGTACATCTGCAAAATTAAATGTGACCGTTGGAGGTTCGGCTTTTGGCAGCGAAAAATCTCTTACCTCTACTGCAACTTCATATTCTTTTACAGGTTCGGCAAGTGGAACTATTGTTGTCGCAATAACGCAATCATCAGCAAAAGTGGCGCTATATTGCAAGTCAATTAGTGTTACATATTCCAGCGGCGGATCTCCTACTCTATCTTCTATTTCTGTAAAGACTGCACCGACGAAAACTTCCTATACGGAGGGCGAATACTTTGATCCGACAGGTCTAGTTATTACGCGTACTTATAGCGATGCTTCTACATCGGACTGGACATATGCTAGTCATACCAGTGACTTTACATTCACGCCGTCGACTTCAACGGCACTCACAACAAGCAACACTTCTGTAACCATCACATATGGCGGTAAATCCACTACGCAGGCTATCACTGTCACTTCCGGTGGCGGCGGAGGAGGCAGCGGTGGAACCGGAACTATTGTATTTGGAACTGACAATGTGAAAATCAATAGTGCATCTGTTAATGGAGATGACAATCTTGGCAACACTTGGGCAATAACAACGACAGAAACAAGTAGTTTTACGCAAAACGCCTCATACAGTCAAGTCGGTTCAAGTTCAAATCCCGCATCATCTATTACATTTACTACGGATTTAGGTGATGATTTTGATATTTCTGCTTTCTCTGCTAAATTTGGTGGTTTTAGCGGTACTGCAGGAACTATAACATTAAAAATAGATGGTGTCACAGTTGGTTCTGGTTCCTTAAGTACCACCTCTGATGTAACAGTTACTGCCACAGGAATGCCTGTTACCGGACAAGTACTAACTGTTACCGTCACTGGCATTTCAAAAGGTGTTAAATGTTACAACATAACATACACATGTACACCCGCCACCTCATACACGATAACGGCGGTTTCTAACAACGACTCATGGGGAACGGTATCCTTAACTGGGAAAACTATTACAGCGACACCGGCTCCAGGTTATGTAGCAGGAGGCTACACCGTTCTTCCTTTAGGTTCTGCGACTGTAGTCCAGAGTGGCAATACATTTACCGTTACTCCATCTTCGGATTGTACCGTACAAATCAACTTCCGTGAAGCATACACATACACCGTTACCTTCGTGGATAATGGCGGTTCATATAACGAGACTGCAACTGAAGGTGTCCCGTACGAATTACCTGATGCCGGTAACTCTACTTGCGAAGATGCAACGCTACTCGGCTGGGTTCAGGGTACTTATACCGATCACGCAACAGGAACCAGTGTCAAGCCGGATTATGTAGATGCAGGTGCTTCGGTGAATATTACCGCTAACACCACTTTCACCGCTGTGTATGGCATCGTAACAGAAGACGCCTCTGATGTATATACCGAGATTACTTCTGCCGACGCCTTAAAAACCGGAGATTATTTAATTGTAGCCGACTACTCATCTTCGCTTCACGAAGCCATGGCAAACGCGGTTTCATCTTCTCACATGAATGAATCTTCTGTAACTATCACGGACGGAAAAATAACGACCACAAATACTACAATTAGATGGCATATAACCAAAACCGGAGACAACTATACAATATATAATGCTGCCGTTAGCAAATATCTCGCATTAAGTACCACCTCGCCTCTTTTGGAAACCTCTGCGCACAACTTCGTTGCTGCTTATAGTGCTGGGGCATGGACCTTCGAATCTACTACTGTGAGCGGATATCAATTGGCATACGGTACCAACTTAAACTATTTTGAATCCGCTACCAGTCAAAACAAACCTATTAAACTTTATCGCCGTGGTTCAGCTATTGGTTCTTACACATCTAAACCGCATTGTTGCCATGCTCCTTTAACAGCGCTGGCAATAAGTAGCGAAACCACAAACTTTATAGGAAGCGGCTCAACTACTATTTCGCTCACAGGAGGAAATGGCAAGCCTATCACATGGAGCTGTAAAGACGAGGCAAATATTGACCGCAGCAGTTATCTGAGCGGGAAGTCCAATACAGGCGCTACGATAACGCTGCCGACAAATGCGGCTACCAAGGTATATACCGTTACAGCTACGCAGGCGGATGATGAGACCGACCCCGATAATGTCATCTGCGGTGCGACGGTAACGCTTAACTTCACCGTCAAGGCACAGTTTACTATCAACTTCAAAACGATAGATGGTGGTTCCGAGTCTTTATATAGTTCCATCACTGTTGCCGATGGTGATTCCTACGAGATGCCAAACATCGCCGAGGACTTTGACTGCGGTGCAAGCGGAAAATCATTTGTAGGTTGGGCAAGTACCAATGATGCCACTTCCGTAGAGAAAGCTGCCGGTGCAAATGTCACCGCTTCTGCCAGTGCTACTTGGTACGCCTGCTGGTCCACCGGAGGAGGTAGTTTTGAAACTGTATATATATATCAAGAGGTTACAAATATTAGTCAACTTTCTGCTGGAGATAAAATAATCATCGGTTCATCAGCACATTGGCTCGCATTAGGAGAGCAAAGTAGTTCTTATCGTTTAGCAAAAACTATTCACGAAGTAGAAGGGCACAGCGATCAAACCTATTTCTTATCCACAGATGGAGTATCTGTATTAACTTTAGGAGGAAATAGTTCTGCCGGATGGACAATACAGGATACCGATAATAAATATTTATATGCGAATTCCAATTCAAGCAGCAACTCTATTAGCACGCGAGCAACAGATTCCGACAATAATAGCCGATGGGATATTACAATTGGAACAACAACTACCGTCATTGCAAAAGGTTCTAACTCAAAAAAAGACTTGCGTTATAATAACACAACCAATCCTAAGCGTTTTACCTGCTACGCGACCACTACTGATCAAACAAATGTCGTTATATACAAGAAGACCAAAGACACACAGGTTATTTCTACTTCCGGAGAAGTAAGTATTACAACTGACCATTCCGGTTGTGTATCAGGTGCTACTATCCGTGCGACTACAGACCAATGGATTACAGCCGCAAAGGGACAAAAAGTAAAACGTGTTTATTCGGTAAGTGCTTCCGGTTTTGACGCAGCTGCTACCCTCACGATTGCATCTAACTCCAATGATCATTTTGTCGCCTCTCTTGCTAACGATGCCATCCCAGCTTCGCCAGGACATCTGAATACTACGCTTACCGTAGAATATACGCCAACAGAGAGCGAACTTACCGAATCTACGATTATTACGCTGCAAGCCGGAGACGTAACCAAAACTATTACTGTTAACGGTCGCTCGCTGCCGGAAGAGTTCTTGTTGATTACCAAGAAAACGCTTTGGTACGCACTACCCGGAAATATGAATGACGGTCCGGGCGAATATCCGGGTGTAGAAGTAACGCCGAATGATGGTACGACCCCCACCATGGTTGGTGTTGCTTCCTCTACAGTGCTATATTCTCTATTAGACGTTACCGCTGACCGCTACGATGACAATGGCACATGCGTTCGTTTGATTGGATACAATAGCCTGGGTTTGTGGAGCAACCTTGCTACCAGCACAACCTCCAAAATAAATATCCAAAACAAGACGAATGCGGCTACTGCCACCGGGGACAATTTCGAGTGGCTTTTGACCACCACTGATGGTATTCGATATACAATTGCCAACCCGCATCATCCGCAATATGGAGAAGGTCGCCGCTTGGCGTATGGCGATAAATTCGGTTTATATTCCGAGCCGACCATCTTCTATATCGTTACTGCCGGATGTACCTCTCAACCTCAGAATGTCAGCGTTGGTGCACGTCGCGTGAATGCCACGTTTTCATGGGTAAGTAATACTACTGAAATGCACATCGACCTTTATACCAACGAAGCCATGAACGAGGGTCACCTCTCCGCTATAGCTTCTTCGGCGCCTTATGTCTTTAATGACTTAACAGAGACCACAGATTATTGGTACAAACTGACTCCTGGTACCGATGACGCATGTGCTGTTACCGGTTCCTTTAAGACCACTGGTCCGCTCATTGATATCGTAGAGTGGGAGGAAAATGCTGTCAACATCTTTGTGGACAAAGGTGACATCAATCCGCTTATTATCATTGATGGTCAGGAAGAGCATGGTTCTATATCCGGAGGTGGAGGAACAGCAACGGAACTCTTCTTCGCGAAGTATTTCGAAGGTGCCGGCTCTATGAAATTGCTCTCCATTTTCAATGGTACCAATGCAGCTATTCCACTTTCTGAATACTCGATATTTGTTAGATGTAGAGGTAAAAAAGATGGATGGAGTTCTTCTGACGATGCCACACTAAACTTATCTAGTCTGGGTAGCATCGCCGCAGGACAGGAAATTATCTTCTTTACACGTCCAACTGAAGACAAACTAATAGACTGCTCAGACGATTTCTTAGATGAAAAGGTAACATACCATTCTTCTGCCGAGTCGAATCCTCGATGGGTAGAGTGCAATGGCGATCCCTTCAAAAAGTTAACGTTTAATGGTAACGACCCTATCCTACTGAGAAAAAATGGCGTAGACATCGATATAATCGGTTCCGAAGGAGCTGCTGCTACGACAAAGAACTGTCTCTCCGGTGATAATGAGAAAGGATGGCCCGGCTCTGTAAAGAATATGGATTACGGGAAAGGCCCAAGCGATGATTCCTTTGATGAGATATATGACAAATCGACTGTTGACTTAACAGGAGCAACGAGATCCGACTCCATCAATTTCCTTGTTAATTTAGGAATCAACTTGGTAGATGAAAATATTAATATCACAACCGCACGCTGTATTCTCTTCCGTAGCAAGGATGTCACCTCTGGAGAAAATGCCGTAACTAATAATGGATCTACTTTCGCTACCTTCACGCCTGATGAATGGAACGGCCGCTCTGTATGTCAAACCTCTGCTCAAGTAACAGCCGCCGGTTTTACGGATGATGGAGAGCCGACTTGTAACTCCTATAAGGATATTGCGAATATGGATTATAATGAGTACTACATCGATTATACTAGCCATATTGATCCGGGTACGTTGTTGGATACCTATACCCATAACGAAGAAACCAAAATATACAATATTCCTATTGATAACATGTACCAATATGCGTGTCTGAAGGTACGTTTCCAGTTGAAGAAAGATGATGAAGTTCTTACAGAGGCTGCACAACAAGTACCTATCGTTGTCACTGGAAATAAATACACCCACGATCCTTTATTTAGCGCATTGGTTGAAGATAAAGATACACACGAAAAACTCTACCCGCAATCCGTAGAGCGTTGTAAGACATGTAACGTAGTCATCCTAAGTGAAGCGACCCTGACCAAGGGGGCTGATGACAACTCGAAAGCTGTTAATGAAATTGCGAACTTGAAGATTTACCCGCGGGGTAAACTGATTGTTCCTTCCGGTACAGAGTACACGGTTAAATCTCTTGCTTTCCGTCGTGAGGAAGACTCCGTCTCAATGGCAAACATACAAGGCACGTTGAATATAGGTACCACAAATGGTGTATATCTTGATTTTCGTGATGACCCGACAAACTGGCATTATTTCTCTTTGCCTTATAATTGCAGAGTAAGCGACATCCGCTTCGCTAATGAAGAGGAAACAGCTGTTCCTGTATTAGGTACAGACTTCCTGCTGAAGAAGTATAACGGAGAAAAACGCGCGGCAACGCAAGCCGGTGGTTGCTGGGAAATGGTAGCTCCGGACGAGGAATTAAAGAAAGGACTCGGATATATCTTTGCTTTGCCTGGCGATGGAAAGGTAAAACGAGAATTCCGCTTCCCGATGAGTAATGACGTGATAACCGAAGATTTAGGACCCAAGACAATCGGACAAGTATTTGGTTACGGTTGCGATAAGACGGATGAAGAATTAGGTCCTAACCATAAAGGATGGAACCTAATCGGAGACCCCTACTTAATGCCATACAAGACGGACTTTACCAACCCGTTAACGACTGGTAAGTTAGTCCACACACCCGACCCATGGGACGGTAAATGGATGATTGAAGATAATATTGATACACGGTCTGTTCACTATATCGTAGAACCAAAGGATAACGGCTGGAGTGAATACCGGCAAGTCTCTATCTATGAATACCCGATGAAACCATTCACATGCTATTTTGTTCAAATAGGCGGATCTAATCCGGAAGCAGGACAAGATATTGACTTTACAGCTGCGGGATCATCGGATTATCGCAGCATCGTTCGCCGCGCTCCGAAAGAGTACGAAGAAGTGGAAGATACCCACCCTGTATGGTGCGCGGTAGATCTCATCAGTCCGAGCGGAGAGAAAGATGAGACGACGCTGCTTGTATCCGATGAATTCACGGATGACTATGATATGATGAGTGACCTTGTGAAGATGCGTGGTACGTATTATCAATATGCACAAATTACTACTAAACCGGTTTTGGCGAGCCGCAACAACGCAGGTGAGATGGCGTTCAACGCCCTGCCTGATGCCAGTGCCGCAGCCGGAGTGCCTCTGAACTTCTTCGCCGCTACCGGCGGAGAATACACCTTCGCATACAATGACAAGTTCGGACGCGAGGAAGTGAAATCCGTCATGCTGCTCGATAAGCAGACAAACACATGGTACGACCTCATGGAGAATAATTATTCCTTCTCCACCAATCGCATTGACGATACCGAGCGTTTCATTCTGTCCGTCCGCGTAGAGCGCAAGAAAAATCTACAGTCCATTACAGAAATTGAGGATGGCACACACGCCACAAACGGTCCACGCAAGATTCTTATCAACGGACATGTATATATCTTGCGAGACGGCAAGGTATATGATATAACCGGTAAGCAGATGTCTAACCTCTAACAACAAAGCACAACCATGAAAAACCACTCACTATTTGTGTTAGAGCGAAAACACTGGACCATATTCCTATGTGTCTTGGTCGGTGTCGGCTGGTTGACGCTTGCAATATACTCTTTATCCGGAAGCAGACAGACGAATGGTATGCTGTCGCCTGAGGAGATTGCTAAGAAATCGGTTAAGACACAGAAACAAAGCACTACTCCGGCAATGACTCCAGAGCGAAAAGGTATCAGCGCAAAAGTTGTGGCAGACAAAGGGATGACAATGCCCACCTTCTCTCCTATTCTACCGCCAGTTAAGATGGCAAGCACATCCATGCATGTTCGCCAAACAAGCAATGCCACCGCAAAGGTAGTTGGAAGCGGAGCGAGCAACGAAACCAGTGCAAGCAATAGTTCTTCCAACCAAAACAAAGGCATCAATTATAATGGTCTTGGTTTCGGAGGAAACATGTTGGCCATGTCTTCCTCGCTAATACTCTCCGCTCCGGGAGATGGCTACGCGAACGACATAGCATCCACCACTATTTCAGAACGAAATGGTGTACATAGAGCGAAAAAAGTAAACGAAGACCCGTTAGACCCATTCCTTGACCCGATAGGAGATGTTGCTTGGGGATTGATGGTGCTGCTTACCATCGGTTACGGCGTAATACGCCACCGAAGAAAGCAACAAGCATGTAAATAGGATAAAGGATTTCCAATAAGAGAGCCACGTACCACGGAGTGCGTGGTTCTCTTTTTTTGATGAGCGAAAATTCTATCGGGAACTTGACAAGAATAATCGGGAAGAAAAAGATTTGCGCGATATTTGCCGCCACTACCCATGCGCCGCAGCGACGGATGTCGCGGTCGGTATAATGCGGTGCCTTGCCAGCCCATCTCATTCGTTGACGCCAGAAAGCTCGCCAAGTCGTCTGCGAATGAACAATAGCCGTATAGTCAGGTTCATCTATCACACCTACTCTATAGCCATGACGTTTCATTGCTTCCAATAGGAACATGTCGTCGCCGCTTGGCATCTCCGGATGTAATTCGCTCTCACACGCCAACCACGCCTTTCGGCGAACAATCAAATTCGCCCCCGAGCACATCACAGCGCGACCTGCCTTGGCGGTACGCATCGTGAGTTCCTGAATGGCGGCATATTCGGCGATTTGCAGACGCTCTAAAATAGACGGCTTCAATTGCTCACTTGCCATGAGAAGCGGCAAGATAAGCAAGTCTGCCGTCTGACCGCCTTCGGCTGTAAGACCGTTACACTGTAAGACCGCGTTGCTGTAGGACCGTCCTTCGGACTGTAAGATAGGAGGAAGGATGACATCGTCGTCGTGGAGCCAGAGGTAGTCGGAAGTGGTGGCGTGAATGAGTTTGGAGAGGGCATGTTTCTTACCTAAGTTATCGTCATTGACGCCCCTAATAGGGGTTATATGTTGTATAAACGTTGCAGTGTCATTAGTTTTGACCGTCGGTTGACCGTCGGTTGACCGTCTGGATTGATATGAGATTTGAAGGTAATTAGATAAGAATTGAGGAGAACTTTTCGCTATGACTGTTTGAAGTTCGTTTTTCTTTTCCGCATCAAGGGAGCGAAAGTCAATATAATCTGCCGCGATGAGCGCCATAGCGATGCGGTGGTCGCTGCGCACCTCATGCAGTCGCACCGCATCAAGACGGTCGGACTCTTTGTAGCGAAGGCGTTCTGTGCCGGTGGCGTGGAGTGTAATCCCTAATCGCTCACAGGTAAGAGCGATGGCGGGATAGAGGTCCGGTATTCTCTCGAAATCGAGAGATACAGTCGTTAGTCGTTGGTCGTTGGTCGTTCGAGTGATAATTGCTCCTTCGGACACGAACTCTGTCCGGACGCCGAAGTATTTAGCATAGATGTCAGCAACGATGCGGTCACCTTGAATGCTGTCAGGTACAAGGCCTTCAAGGAGCAGTTCTCCGCCGTGAATGGCCACATACTCATACCAGTACGAAGCGGAACTCCAATCGGCTTCGATTGAAAAGCCTACCCCATCCCTCCCTGAAGGGAAGGGGTTTTTCTTGTACATCTCTACTACCTTGCGAGTCATCTCCACATAAGGCGAATCGTCGGAGACCTCTATTCCGTGCATCAGCAAAGCGGAGTTGGTCTGACTTGTCGGCTTGCCTTTGCGCTCCATAAGTCGCGCATCGCCGGTAAGCGTAATGGGTTCGTTCGGATAGCACTTCTCAAGATGAACTTCCAAAAAACGGAGGGCGGTGCCACAATTCTTGAGGTTTAAAGAGAGGCCTACCCCCGCCCCCTCCCTAAAAGGAGGGGAGACTTTATTGCTCGGAGTGCCAAAGGTATTTCTAATCTTCTCCAAGGCGTCGTGGAGAACAATCACATCATCGGGCATATCCGAAGAGACCCGCATAAGCGGATCTCCATGGATAGCTTGCAATAGCAGAATTCTGTTAGCAATCGATTTCGATATCGGAAGCCTAACTTTCAATTATAAATTAAAAATTACAACTGCCCTTTAGTTCACATCCGGAAGCGGCGAGTAGTTGCGCGAATAACGGAGGTGCTGGTCGATGTAACCTTCTGTGAAATCAAGGGTGATGTCAGTAATCTCGCCGGCATCATTACGCTCTACGCGATAGACCGGATTGACGAAGCCCTTGTACGGCGCGAGGTTGAGTTTTGCATAACGCTCCAAGACTTCTTTGTGCAGGTCCGGATTGACACGCACGGCGTATGTTTCCACTATCGCTTTGGCGGCAGGATAGTCGCCTTCGGATGTGATGCGCTGGATTTCCGCAAGCAGTTGTCCGAAGAGGCGGCGAACGCCTTCGTAGTCATTAACACGCAGGTAGTGTTTTGTCGTTTGTCGTTCGTCGTTGGTAGTTGGTAGTTCGACTATCTCCACTTCGGGATTCTCCGTGTTGACGTGCGCGAGTACCCAGTTGGCAATGAGTTGGCGGTTACGCATGTGCGCTTCCTCAATATCCTTGCCGGGCTCAATGCGCACGAGTTGGGTCATGGCGCCATTCATGAGTTGCTGATAATAGCCGGCTTTGTAGGCATCGGCATTAGGCAGCAGACCGAGTTCCACCAGTTTGGAATCCGCCAGATAATAAAGACCGAACAAGTCCGCACGCGCCTCTTCGATGGTCGAGGCGTGCTCTTTGAGCGCATCCTTGCTTACTCCCGGCAACAGTTTTCCGCTACCGTGACCTACACACTCGTGCAAGTCGGTATGAAGGTCGCCACAGAGAGCGCCGTACTGCGTGTAGAGTTTGCGGATGTCATCGTCAATCATGAACTCCTCGTTGAAACCGTTCCCCTTCGCTGCCTCGTTGTATGCGTGCATCAGATTATCAATGGTAACGGATTTGGAGCCGTACTCCTTACGAATCCAGTTGGCGTTCGGCAGGTTGATACCGATAGGCGTAGCGGGATAGCAGTCGCCGGCAAGAATAGCAGCGGTGATGACCTTGGCAGATACACCTTTCACCTCTTCCTTCTTGAACTCAGGCGCAGTAGGCGAATGGTCCTCAAACCATTGCGCGTTCTCGGAGATGAGTTCCGTACGATGGGTAGCTGCAAGGTCTTTGAAGTTAACCATGGACTCCCATGTTCCGGTGATACCAAGCGGGTCGGAGTATGTCTCCGTGAAACCGTTGACAAAGTCCACACGGCTGTCGAGGTCCTTCACCCATGCGATGCAGTACTCGTTGAAAGTCTTGAGGTCACCTGTCTCGTTGAAGGAAATCATTTTCTCGATTACTTCGCGCTGTTGGTCGTTTTCCGCATACTTGAGTGCCTCGCGCAGCCAATAGACCACATGCTCAAGTGCCTCTCCGTAGAGTCCGCCTACTTTATAGACGCGCTCCACTATTTCGCCTTTGTCATTCTTGACGAGTTGGGAGTTGAGACCTATCCACATCGGTTCCGCCGAAGTGTCCTTATGTGCGGCATACCATGCTTCCGCCTCCGCTTGCGTCACTCCTTCGCCGTAATAGTTGCCGGCGGAATTCGCCACAAGGTCCACACCGTCCTGCTGGGTGGTGCGCTTGGGCATGATAGTCGGATCGAACATCACAGGCAGAATGGCTTCGTCATACTTCACTCCTGCTTGCTCACAAGCGGCAACAAACCACTCTTGCGAGAACTCCGGCAGGAACTTATCCTCACTGTAATGATGATGAATACCATTGGAGAACCAAATTCGTTTGAGATATTTTTCAAATTTCTCAAACTCGTCGTTTGTCGTTAGTCGTTCGTCATTGGAGAGGTTAAGATACAGCGCCTCGCACGCACGGCGGATGCGGAGATTATAACGTCCGTTCTGGTCGAACAGGATATCCCGTCCCCACAACGCCGCCTCACTCAGACAATAAACGAGCGATTTCTGCTGTAGCGTCAGGGCATCAAAATCCGGCACATCGTAGCGGAGAATCTCCAGGTCATAAAACTTATCCACGTTGTATTGGAAAGAAGACTCTTTCTTCTGACAGCCGTACAAAAGGCAGACTGCCAGAAGAAAGAATACTGATAATTTGTGATGAGTCATTGATGTTTTTATTAGATTCTTTCGAGAACGGTTTTAACCAACTCTTTGATACGCGGCTTGTAGTCGGTATTAGCGGCTTCAATCTTGCGTTGTGCAATCACGCAGCATACTGTCATCGCACGGTGGCCCATGTGTAATGCGAGGCCGGCGATGCAGGAACCCTCCATCTCATAGTTGGTGATGCGCTGTCCCTCGTAGCGGAAGTCCGTAATTTTCTCATTGATATCCGGCACCGCCAAATCCACGCGCAATACACGGCCTTGCGGACCATAGAATCCGTTGGCTGCAATCGTGCAACCGCGCGTCATATCGTCCTTCGCGATACGGTCCACCAATTCGGGGTTAGCGGCTACTACGTAAGGCACAGCGGCTTTCTTCGGATAGCCGACAAAATCCACAAACGCTTTCTCAAAGCCTACGTCTGCAATCTTGTCGCGGTCATGGTAGAACGCCAACACACCGTCGAAACCGATGGATTTCTGGCTTACGAGGAAAGTACCCAGAGGTATATCTTCCTGCATACCGCCGCAAGTACCGATTCGTACGATATCGAGGCAGCGTTTGTTCGCCTTCTCGGTGCGGGTAGCGAAATCGATATTGGCAAGAGCATCTATCTCGTTCATAACGATATCGCAGTTGTCCGTACCGATACCGGTAGAGATACAAGAGATGCGTTTGCCTTGGAACTTACCAGTGATAGTATGGAACTCGCGGGATTGAACGTCGCACTCGATAGAACCTTCATCAAAGAAGGAAGCCACCATGTTCACGCGGTCCTGGTCTCCGACAAGGATAACTTTATCGGCAAGGAACTCCGGTTTGAGATGCAAATGGAATGCAGAACCATCAGCATTGATGATTAACTGCGAAGCAGGGAATGTTTTCATGTCTCTATAAGTTTTATTGGTTAATATGATTCATTTTAGGCTTCGCCACCGGTAAAGGTCAGCGGAAGAGTGGAACCAGGCAGAGGTCCTACCGGTTGGATGGTGCCGAACTTCTTCTCGTACTGCGCGATATTATTTTGCAGTGCAGCCAGGATTTTCTTTGCCTGGTCAGGCGTTACTACGACGCGGGAAACCACGTTTGCTTGTTGAATACCCGGCATGATTTGCGCGAAATCAAGCACGAACTCGGTCGGTGTATGCGCGATGAGCGCCAAGTTGGCAAACACACCCTGTGCTTTGTCAGGGGTGATGTTAATTGATAATTGTTTTTGTTCAGACATAGTATATTACCATTTATTGATTTTACGTTTAGGTATCACCAGCATCCATAGCGTGACAAGCGGTAAGACGATATCAAACCATAATACGGTAAACATATTAAACCGATGTAGTCCCATCCGCTTTGCGGACACATTGAGAATAGCCGTCTGTACAATCCATCGAATCAAGAAGAGAGCAACAGCTGCAACAAGCGGTATTGGCAACAGGAACCCGGTGAGTGGTAAATAATAGATAAGTATGCCTATTACCAGCATATAGAACAGTCCACGGGAGAGAGGTTCCAACGCCAAGCGGAACTTTGTGGCTGTACGGTATTCCGGAGAGACAGACAAGTGACGACGTTTTTGCTGCAACCACTCTTTGAGCGTCTTCTTCGCCGGTGACCATGTGATACTATCCCTACTCACCACCACAGCAGTGTTATCTCGGGTAGCGACGTGATTGACGAACAAGTCGTCATCCCCTGCCCTATTGGTCATCAGATGAGTAAATCCTCCCGACTCAAAGAAGAAATCCTTCCGGTAAGCGAGGTTACGTCCCACACCCATGTACGGGTGCCCGCAAAGGGCTGCTCCCAAATAATGGAGGCCATTGAACAATGTATCAAAACGCACGAGACGATTGAGATGGCTTTTCTCATAGAAATAGGCGCCGAAACCCAACACGATATCCTTTGATGGTGCAAAACCCTTCATCATTTCACTAATCCAGTGATCCGACTCCGGGCTGCAATCCGCATCTGTAAGCAGCAAGTAGTCGTATTTTGCCGCCTTGGCAGCCAATGTGAGCGCCAGTTTCTTGGTAGAATGCACACGTGCGCCGCAGGGCACGAATGTCATGTGCAACCTGGAATCACGTGCCATATAGCGCTCAACGACCAATCGCGTGTCGTCTTCCGACCCATCATCCACAACAATCACCTCGTACTCCGGATAATCCTGCGTCAGCAGTGCCTGCAAATACTGCGAGAGGTTATACTGCTCATTGTGCGCACAGAGAATGACAGAAACACCTTCGTGTGATTGGTCACTTGTGATTGGTGATTTCCTACTTTTGCGCAACTGGCGTGCAGGCGCAGCCATGTAACGCACGTAGAAATAAACCTGCACCAAGAAAAGGAACGCCAATACGCCCAAGAGAATATAATCAATGCTATGTAAGTTGAGATTTATCAATGTACGAATTTAATTTTGTAAGTGTGAGTGGAAGAACCGTCTTCCGCATTGACAGTGATTACCCATGGCTTGCCGTTGACAGCACCGGGCACTACCACCATCTCCTTGCTATCGAGTTTGCGGCCATTAAAGCGCGCTTTCTCTCCTTTGATATTCGTGAGTGTACCTATGCCGCGCAAGCCCTCAATCTTCACCTCCTTCGTGCCCTCTAACTTATAGGTCTGTTCCTTCTCGGAATTGGGATTGAATTCCTTCCATTCTTTGCCGTTCACCAGCAACTTGTCAATGCGAGAGGAATAAATCAGTTCTACGTCATCCACATACAACGCATTCCCGTCATACAGGCCGTCATTAGCGCGGAAAGCGGGATAGTTACCAGCCGAGAAGATGACATTACACATGGTAGGATGATTGTTATTCTTATAGAAAACAGGCACTTTAATGAGCGTCCACTCGTTATGCTTTGCGCGCGCACGATACCATCCCTCCGCCACCTGCTTTACCGGTTCATCGATGCCGCACTCATTACCATCTGTGGCACTGCGGATATCCGACTCCTCATTGATACGCTCCGTACTCGTGCAACCACCGACTTTGTTCTTGTAATGGCTACTCTTGGCCGTTCCAATCCATGAATAGAACAACAAGTGGAAATCTTCTTTATCGGTATTCGGCCCCACGCGCTTCACCCAAACAGCCATAGTGTCAGGACGGTGAGTCCATGCAATACCACCTTCCGTACCGGCAGACGCACTGCGAATTGTCAGACCTTTCATATACTGCCACGGCTGCCCGAGACTCATATAGCCCGGTCCCACCGCCGTGATACCAATAGCGCCTATCTCACGGTCCGCCACATATGCGCAGGAACCCGTGCGGCCCTGCTTCTGGTATAGAAAAGTGAATTTTAAGCCCACCTGCGTTACATTCGAACCATGCCAATCTTTCAGCTGTGCATCCTTATTATACACCTCCGACCAATTCTCGAAATGCGGGTCCGGCAACTGTTGCGCACGCATCACTGCCATAGCGAAGAGCGCAAGCGAAAAAAGAACTATTTTCTTGCTTTTCATACGTCTTAAAATTACAGACATTCAAATCCGCCGCAAAATTACGAAAAAAAAATGACATATGCAAGCATATGCCATTAATTTTCTGCATTTCGTACTATATAGGCTATAAAAGACGCACAATACAGATACTATACAGCATTCCAAGAAGCATAGTGAACTTCACCAACTGCTGGCAATTCTTATAGTCGCTTGGTATCTTCGCTGCCCACAAAAGCGCCAAGACGCCAAAGAGAGGAACGAGGACTCCGAAAACGATATAACGCGTACTCAGACAACTCCACGCAACGGGGAACGGCAGCACATGATACCACAGATGACCGATGACGGCTATCGTCAGTACAACAAGTACTGTGACGAAGATTTTCGTCCATAGTTCACCCCATACAACAGGCATGGAGTGGCACTCAAACTCGCGGTCACCCATTTGGTCCTGCATGTCCTTCACTATTTCGCGCACCCAAGTGAGCAGGAAAGCGAAAAGCGCGAAGCCTCCGAGCCACGCATAGAGGTCGTGCTCTAACGTGGTATACGGCAGGAGAGCCTCATAGCGAAGCCGCAGTTGCGCCATATTAGCCATCGCCACTAACATCGGTGTCAATGCCGCCAAGAGCGCTATCGTGATGTTTCCGATGAGAAAAAGACGTTTGTAACTACTGGAATAGAACCACAACAACCCCGGTATAAGGACGAAAACTGTACCAATAGTAAAACTGCGTAACAACACCGCCATCAGCACTCCGCAGAATGCACCGGAGGCACTGAGCCAGACACTCAAGCGCATAGCTTCGGGTTTGCTAACAGAACGTGTCACTATCAAGTCTTCCGGGCGATTAATACGGTCTATCTTGACATCGAAATAGTCATTGATGACATACCCGCCAGCCGCGATGAGCACTGTGGCTAATATCAGCAACACAAGTATAAACCACGGGAGTTGTTCGCCGAAGGCCGCTCTATCAAGGATAGGTACAGCAACCCATTTCTCCATGATGCACAACAAGGCCACCAGAAAGAGCAGATTGCTCCAACGCACGAGACGCAAAATATCCTTGAGGCGTTCCAACATCGTTTATTTAATCTTCAAGATTACTCCGCGCCAAGCAGGTATCACCAGTTCAACAGAGCCGTCGGCGACAAAGTGCACCGGCCACTTATCACCACGAAGCAGGTCAGTAGCCGTAGCTTTCGGTTTCTCATCCATGCCCAGATAGACAAAAGCATCACTTGGTATGCGCACACGTATTTGCTGCTCGCGGTCGTGGAAATTCACCACCACAAGGAGCGTCTCACTCTTCGTATAACGCAGGAAAGCGAACTGCTCGTGTTTGTTGAAACCCTCGCCTTGCGCATATGTCACGTCATAGATTTTACCGTTCCCGATAGCTTTGCTATCGCGTGCGATAGTTAGCAAACGCTGGTAAAACGCACGAAGTTCCTGTTGCTCACTCGTGAGATGCGCACCGTCGTACTTACCTTTGTTGGCCCATGCTTGGAGCGATTTGACACCCCAGTAATCAAAGATGGAGGTGCGTCCGTCGATACCTGAAAAACCTTCGAAATCCATGCCTCGCTCGCCTAACTCCTGACCTCCGTATATCATCACGGGGCCGGAATGCAAGGTAGCCGCAACAATCATTGCCGGTTCGGCACAACGGCCGTCTCCGCACCAGAAACCGCTGGCAATGCGCTGCTCATCGTGGTTCTCCAGGAAATAGAGCATGTGCGGCAATCGTGCATCTCCATGTTGCATCCATTGATAGGTGATTCCTTCCGCCGGCCATCCTCTACTGGTTACTCCGCGCAGGTAATCGTACATGCCTACTTTATCGTACAGATAATCGAATCCGGCGGCGAGGTATGCATCATATTGCCGCGGGTCGTAGCACTCACCGATAACAATGAACTTCGGATAGCGTTTCTTGAGTTTGGCGATAGCCCACCGGAAGAACTCCACAGGCACCATCTCCGCCATGTCGACACGTACGCCGTCTATACCCTTCCCTGCCCAGAAAAGCAGGATATCCAACATCTTGGGCCACAACGAAGGTATCGGGTCAAACTGCTTCTCCATGCCTCCTTGATAATAGACGCCGTAGTTCAGTTTAACAGTCTCATACCAATCGTTCTCAGAAGGGTGCGATGTGAAACAATCATTACCCGTCACTTTGGCGGGGAACTCATCATACCCCTGCAGATCCTTGTCCATAGAAAAACGCTGCTCCGGGAGATAATAGAAATCATTAAGCGGCGAGAACGCCCATTCGGGATGATCATCCTCACCGAGGTCCTTCACCCCCGCAGGTTTGCAGGCACTCTTATATTGCCTTCCCACGTGGTTCGGTACGAAATCTATCAGCACATTCAGACCGACAGCATGAGTACGTTTGACGAGATCCTCGAACTCCTGCATGCGTTTTGCCTCATTTTTCGCGAGGTCCGGATTGACATCGTAGTAATCCGTGATAGCGTACGGAGAGCCGGCAAGACCTTTGGTGATAGCAGGGTTATTAAGCGACGCTGTAGCATGCCGGATAACCCCGGTGTACCATACATGCGTAGCGCCCAGTTCCGCCACCGCTTTCAGCGCGTGCTCATTGATATCCACAAATCGCCCGCACCCGTTCTCCTCTTTCGTGCCATGCGGCTTACGCGTCTCATTGAAATTAGCGAACAGGCGTGGTATGATTTGGTAAATAATGGGTTTATGCATCGTAAGTAATTTGTATTCTATATCTTATAATCATATCAACGCCTCAGTATCCGAAGCTATCATCAGTTCCTCGTCCGTCGGGATGAGGCAAACGGTTACTTTCGAGCCGGGCTTGGAGATAATGCGCTCCTCACCACGTACATTGTTCGCCTGCTCATCCAACTCGATGCCGAGGAACGACAAGCCTTTCATCACTTCTGCGCGGATATACGGGTCGTTCTCGCCTATACCTGCCGTGAAGACGAGAATGTCGATACCGTTCATAGCCGCAGCATATGCACCGATGTATTTCTTAAGACGATAAATAAACATCTTACGAGCGAGGTCTGCACGTTTGTTACCTTCCTTGATAGCCGCATCAATGTCACGGCAGTCGCTTGATACTCCGCTGACACCCATCAGGCCGGATTTCTTATTCACAAGGTCATTGAACTGAGCGGTCGTGAGGTGCTCTTTATCCATGATAAAAGTTGCGGCACCGAGGTCGAGGTCACCGGCACGGGTACCCATCACAAGGCCTTCTACCGGCGTCAGACCCATCGATGTGTCCACGCTTTTACCGTCCATCACAGCGGCGCAACTGCCACCACCACCGATATGTGCAGTCACAATCTTCTTACCCTTCGGGTCCACACCGAGGAACTCGCATACACGAGCACTGACGTAGCGATGACTCGTGCCATGGAAACCATAACGACGAATCGCATATTTCTCGTATAACTCGTAAGGAATCGCGTACATGTACGCGTAATCCGGCATCGTCTGATGGAAAGCCGTGTCAAAAACAGCCACCTGCGGCACACCCGGAAGATTCTTCTCTATAGCATCTATACCCTTGAGATTTGCGGGATTGTGCAGCGGAGCCAACTCAACACATTGTATGATTTCTTTCTTCACCTCCGGCGTAATGAGCACCGACTTATTGAATTTCTCACCGCCGTGGACTACACGATGGCCGACAGCATTGATTTCCTTGAGGTCCTTGATGACTCCTATCTTGGCATCCACCAGCACATCGAGGATAAGCTTGATACCGATGGTATGCTCGGGCATCGACTTCTCAATCTTAACTTTCTCGCCATTAGGCAGTTTCACCAACAGGAACGAGTCAGGAAGACCGATTTTCTCCACTCCGCCTTGCGCCATCACCTTCTTGCTCTCCATTTCGAAGAGTTTATACTTAATACTGCTACTACCGCAGTTCAAAACTAAGATTTTCATAAATTTAATGAATTAAATTTAGGAGCTCCGGCTGCGTCGAGCTGCATAAGCGAACTTATGCTCGACTTGCACGAACCTTCATGATATTTTATTTTATTGCTTGGTTAGCTGTTATGATTACCATCTGAACGATATCTTGTACTTTGCAGCCGCGACTCAAGTCGTTCACCGGCGCCGCAATACCTTGCAAAATCGGCCCGACAGCATCGGCACCCGAGAAGCGCTCTACGAGTTTGTAACCGATGTTACCTGCCTGCAAATCAGGGAATACCAGCACATTCGCCTTACCCGCCACAGGACTGCCCGGCGCCTTGGTTGCTGCAACAGATTCGATAAGTGCTGCATCTGCCTGTAACTCACCGTCCAGCTGCAGGTCCGGCGCCATCTCTTTTGCCAAACGAGCAGCCTCGGACACCTTGTCAACCAACTCGTGTTTCGCACTTCCCTTCGTAGAGAATGAAAGCATCGCCACACGAGGTTCGATACCGGCAATACTACGCGCGGTCTCTGCCGTGGAAACCGCTATCTCCGCCAACTGCTTTGCATCAGGATTGGGATTCACAGCGCAGTCTGCAAAAAGCAGGAAACCGTTTTCTCCAAGATGTGCCGCTTTGGTGAACATCAAGAAAGCACCGCTCACGATAGAGCAACCAGGTTTGGTCTTGAGAATCTGGAAGGCGGGACGGATTGTATCCGCTGTTGTACCGCGGGCTCCTGCCAATTCCCCGTCCGCGTCACCGGCCTTAATCATCAGGCAACCCAAATAAAGCGGATCTTGCGCTTTCTTCTTTGCTTCCTCTTCCGTCATGCCCTTCGCTTTGCGAAGTTCAAAAAGCAAGTTTGCATACTCCGGCATCTTCGGGTCCGTTAGCGGGTCAATGATTTTAGCCTCCGAAATGTGCGCAAAGCCCTTCTCGGCAGCCATCGCCTTAATTTTCTCGGGATTACCAATCAAAATAAGCTGCGCCACCTTGTCCCGCAACAAGATATTCGCAGCCTCCAACGTACGCGGCTCATCACCCTCCGGCAGCACAATTCGCTGCGGATGAGCCTTCGCACGCATCGTCATTTGCTCCAAAACATCCATGATATCGTGTAATTTAAATCGTTTTTTCAGCGTTCCAATAAAACGGCACAAAATTACAAAAAAAAATTCACATATGCAATACCTAATAAAAAAAATGTATTTTTTCTTAAAAATATTTGGTTATATCAAAAAAAAGTAGTACCTTTGCGCCCTGAATTGTGTTATTCACATCGAATATATGAAAAAATATCTACTTATAGTATTGGTACTTTGCCTGTCTGCAGGCCTGATGGCTCAAGGCAAAGCGTCTAGCAAGACGCAGAAAAAGAAAGCGTCTGCAAGAACAGAAAAGGTTGAAAAAGCTCCTAAAGCTAAAAAGGCCGAAAAAGCCGAAAAAGCAGAAAAGGCAGACAAAATCAAAGGAGCACATCCGTACAAAGTTTCCCAGAACGAGGAGGTTGTGACAAGTTATTCACACTGGTCTCTCACGCCGCATGTTGGTTTCAACTGTTTCGATGGTGACTTCCACAATGAGATGAAGCACCCCGTAGCCATCCCAAGCGGCGGATTGGACATCGAGTACTCGTTCACTCCTGTTTGGGGATTAGGTCTCAATTACACATTTGACATGTACACCGTGACCGGTATTCCTAACGGACTGAATGCCGACACGTTGCTTCACGGTCACATGCATAGAGTTGGTGCTTACCTCTCTATGGACCTAATTAACCTCTTCTTTCCCCGCGCTAAGAAGAAAATCTTCTCCGCTAACCTTGTTGGAGGCGGTGGATACGCATGGTGGAAGAACAAAGCCATGTATTATGACAGCGAGCCTGCAAATCATCCGTCGTGGAGACGCGGTCAGACCATCAACTATATCAACGAGGACGGTGAGTTCGCGCCGAGTTATATGACCGAATATAACGGCCAACTTTTCATACAAGGTGGTATAGCGCTGGAGTTCAACCTTAACCGTACATTAGCGTTGGGTGTGCGCGGTACATATACGTATTTCACCAATGACTATATTGACGGTCGTGGATACGCCGGTGAGAAAGCGGTCGCTTCCAAGAACAACGATGGTATAGCGGATGTAACATTGTATATGCGCTTTAAACTGATGGGTGTTTCCAAGACTCACGTACGTAACATCTCCAGCTTCGAGACCTGGGAGAAACCGATGGCGATGAAGCAGCAGATTGTTCACGACACCGTCATCATCCGTCATGACTCCATCATTATTCGGGAGACCATCGAGCACCAGGCTTCCACTGCTACTGCTACGTATCTGAAAGAGGGAGAGAATATCTACTATGTATATTTCGACAACAACAAGGCTAAGTTGAACGACAAGGCTCTGATGACCATCCAACAGGTAGCAGACCGCATGGAGGACGACCCGACCTTATATGCTGTCATTACCGGTTATTGCGATAATACGGGAACGAACAAAGCTAACTTCGTATTAGGTGACAAGCGTGCAGCGAATGTACAAGACGAATTGCTCGCAGAGTACGGCATCGCTCCTGAGCGCATGTATGCGAATGGTCTCGGCAAGTTAATCGGTCGCCGCAGTCAGGCTTCTTACAGTCCTAACCGTCGTGCACAGATCCGTCTTGTGGATAAAGCTACGTTCGAGCGCATGAAAGCGAACCTCGAGGACGAACGCGCAGCAAAAGAGAACGCAGCCGCTGCTCAAGAAGTAGCAGCTCCGGCAGTCCGCGAACAGACTGTTCCACTCAGCCAGAGTTCGCGCAAAGAGAAAGTTAACAAATATAAGGTTCGTGCAAACACAGAGGTAACGACCGAGAAATCGACTACTCTTTCGAAACTGGCACGCAAATACTACAACAACACTTACTGTTGGGTATATATCTACGCTGCTAACAAAGACAAGATTGACAATCCAAATAACTTGACACCGGGTGTTAAGCTCACCATTCCGGAACTGACCGAGAAGGAGATGCGCATCACCAAGGACGAAGGATTGGTAATTTATAACAACGCCCGCGGAGGGAAATAAACAAGAGGGTTTTCCCTCTAGGTCCCATAGCTCAGTTGGTTAGTAGCACCTGACTCATAATCAGGGGGTCCTTGGTTCAAGCCCAAGTGGGACCACAGCAAGAGGATAGCCCCTAGCGACTATCCTCTTGTCGTTTTAAAGGCATGAGACGTCTCGCTATCATATTACTCGTTCTCTTCTCCTTATTTACTGGGAGCGCGTCCGCGTACGCGCTTACGCCCGCGCAGAAGCGCGCAAAGGCGAAAGCCAAATTAGAGCGCAAGCGCGAGGCCGCACGACGTAAGGCGAAGAAGAAACGTATCAAAGAAGGCAAACTGCTGCTCTACGTCTATTCATTCGACATGCGCAGCGGCAACGCCTTGCCTTCCACGCACATCACGCTGCAAGACGTCAATGCCCGGCCAGGTAGAAAACCCAAAATCAACAAGCCCACAGATACCAAGCGTGCGCGTGTCACCAAGACCTTACCCGAAGGCTCCTACTGGCTGTGCGCAGCCAAAACAGGCTATTTCTCGTCTGACACTCTCATCTATCATCATCACAACGATGAAGACTCAGTTGCCATCGCGCTTTACCCCGAAACGCGTATCACTTTTACCGTTACCGACAGTCTTACCGAGCGTCCCGTAGTGGCGAACCTCATTGTACGTAATGCGGAAGGACGAAAAACCATGCAGACCACTTCCGACTCGCTGCATGCCACGATTGCAACCCTACTCGATGATCGTATCCCGTTCTATACTATAGATGCCACAGCAGTGAACTATTTCCCCTTCCACGACACCATCCGTCCGCACCTTCCTTTCGACGGAGTTGTCATGTCTCCGCGGGAAATCAAGTCCTTCGTGCTGCATAACATCTATTTCGCGACGGGAAAGACGCACATCTTAGACTCCTCGGAGGGAGCCCTCAATGAGTTGTACGGCTTTCTCTCCTCCCGCCCAAGCCAACGTATCCGCATCGTCGGACATACCGATAATATCGGGTCCGACCGCTCGAATCAGATTCTATCCGAAGGACGATGTCAGGAGGTTCGACAGGTCATGATTGACCGAGGCATCTCGCCCGAACGTATTGAGATTGAAGGCCGAGGAGAGCGTGACCCTATTGTACCTAACGATTCCGATGAAAACCGTCAGATGAACCGACGCGTTGAAATTGTACTGCTATAAACTATTTTTTTGCTGCAAATCTTGTACATTCGGAAAAATTGTAGTACCTTTGCAGCACATTTTACGGGAATAATCAAAACAATTATGAAAAAGCATATTTATTTAGCATTAGTGTGCGCGACGGCACTAGTAGGATGCCAAGAGAAAGCGCCTGAGTGCAAGTTTCACACGACTACGTTGACCATGACAGTCAAAAAGTCCGATTGGAAGTTCGACGACAAAGAAAAGTTCTTTTTCTGCGCATTCGACGCGCCGGAAATTACGACTAAAATATATAATACCGGCAGTTGGACCATGCACCGCAAGATGAACTTCAATTCCCCCAATGAATATCAGGTGGCATTACCGTCCAATACGTTTAAGAACGATACGCTGACGGAAGAGGCAGTAGTGCATTATACGCAGTATATCGATTTTCGAATCGGTGTCGGGTTTGTGGAGATTCAGTTGACCAACTCGGACTACCTATACGGTCAGGAGCCTCCCGAGACGATGCAATTCCGCCTGCAGGCCAACGATGCCATCATCGACCTTACGCTTATGCAAAACGACTGGATATTTGACGAGGAACTAAAACAATATTACTACCATTTCAACGTACCGGAGATTACGGAAGATGTATATAACTATGGTCATTGGTCTATCGCTCGCGAGTACAACTACGGTACAGCGGACGCTTATCAGGTAGATCTGCCGATGAGTTGCTTCATGACCGACACGTTGAAGGAAAACGTGATAGTACACTACACACAGCAGATTAACTACCTCGTCGGCGTCGGCCTTATAGAGGTACAACTGACGAACTCCGACTATTATTACGATGTAGATAACGGTAATCCTATTCCTCCCGAGGAGATGCATTTCCGCATGCAGTTAACGTATTAAGCACTTATCAGCCCCCTGACATACATAGTAGGACCGTGCGCCGCGGAGAGTCGCGAGCAGGTAATAAAGACAGCACGTGAGTTGTCCGCCGTCTGCATTCAGCATCCGGATTGCCGATTTATTTTCCGTGCAGGAATATGGAAACCGCGGACGAGTCCGAAAAGTTTTCAGGGAGCCGGCAAAGAGGCGCTGAAGTGGCTACAGGAGGTTCGCGACACGTTCGGCATGGAAGTTGCGACAGAGGTAGCGACGCCGGAACACGTGGAAGCCGCGCTGAACGCAGGCATCGATTATATCTGGATAGGAGCCAGGTCGTCTGCGACTCCGATTGTGGTACAAACACTGGCAGACTCTATTTGTGATTTAAGATTGAAGATTTCAGATTTCAGATTGAAAGGCATCTTCATCAAGAATCCGGTCAATGCCGATGCGGAGTTATGGTTAGGAAATATAGAACGATTAGGGAATACGGGTGTGCCGGTGACGGCCATTCATCGCGGATGCAACCATCAGCCGTGCTGGGCAATAGCGCATAAGGTACGGATAGCCCGACCGGATATCCCGATGTTGCTGGACCCGAGTCACATGAGCGGTGATGCAAGCAAAGTGCCGGCATTGATGGCTAAAATAGAAGAATTGGGTTTGAACGGTGCGATGGTAGAAGTACATTGTTCCCCGGAACAGGCATTATCCGACAACAACCAGCAAATCACCCCGACTTTACTCCGAGATACCCTCGACCCGATTCCGTCTCGATTCCGTGTCGTCTCCGTGTTTTCGACTACAAACCGGCAACAAGAGGATGTAGATCTCAATTGGTTACGCGCTGAGATTGATGAGATTGATGAGGCATTATGGAACACAATCGCTGCACGCATGGAGGTTAGCAAGCGCATCGGCACATGGAAGAAAGCACATGGTGTGGCTCCGCTGCAACCCGAGCGGTACAATGAGATCAGGGAGAAATTAAAAGCCAAAAGTGAAGAGTTAAACGGTATGGACGAAGCCTTCATGCTTCGCATGTGGGAACTGATTCATGAACAGAGCCTAAAACAACAAGGAATATGATAATAGAATCTATCACATCATTGTACAATAAATTCCGCAACCTAATTTTATATGGATTGATTGGCGGTTTTTGTGCCACATTGGATTTCGGAGTATATACTCTCCTATGCCATTATGACATTATGCCTTATTTGTGGGCAAACGTGATCAGCATACATGTCGGTATATTCACTTCCTTCATCCTAAACCGCCAACTTAATTTCAAAGTTAAAAACAAAACCGCATTACGCTTCTTATCTTTCTACACCATCGGTTTGATAGGTCTTGGTATTAGTGAGTTAATGCTATATTTGATGGTCACTGTAGGCGAGATGAATGAATTAATCTGCAAACTGATTTCCATTGTAGTTGTGGCATTGATTCAATTCCTGCTCAATAAGTACATTACCTTTAAACATTCAAAATAGAATAGAACCTATACAGAAAATTCATTATATTACAACCCTATGAAAGACATTGTTTATTTTGTCTTGCCTGCTTATAATGAAGAGGCAAACATCGAGAGCGTAATTATGCAATGGCATCCTGTATGCGAAAAGATCAACAAGGATGGACACACTGCCCGTTTGGTCATTGCCAATGACGGAAGTAAAGACAACACCTTTGCCATTATGGAGCAGCTGAAAGCCAAATATCCGTATTTGACGCCACTGGACAAGCCTAATTCAGGTCACGGAGCAACTGTTCTTTACTTATATCGTTATGCCATAGAACATGAAGCTAACTATATTTTCCAAACAGACTCCGACGGGCAAACAATGCCTGAAGAATTTTGGCAAATGTGGGAGAATCGAGAGAAATACGATTTCCAGATAGGAACGCGCGGAGGTCGTCAAGACGGAGCCAGCCGTGTTTTTGTTACCAAAACGCTTCGGTTGGTCGTTTGGCTCATGTTCCATGTGTGGGTTAAAGACGCCAATACGCCTTTCCGTCTGCTGAAAACCGAAAAACTGAAACCCATCCTGGAAATTATTCCTGCGGATTACAATCTTGCCAACGTTGCAGTAAGTGCCATCGCGGTACGCTGGAAATATAACATCGGCTGGTATCCCATTACATTCCGTCCTCGTCAAGGCGGAGTCAATTCCATCAATCTTAAACGGATTTTCAAAATAGGACAAAAAGCCATTGGAGACTTCAGAGCGATTAATGCTGCGCTCAAATAATCTATGCGGGTTCTCCCTATACATATTAGTGACAAAACGGCCTATTGGCTCATCGCTCTGACAGCATTTGTCTTTATGATTCCCCACTCTATGTCCATATGGGGTAACGGGAATTATCCGACCGACATATGCGTCTATTACCGCTGTGCAGAGTGGATTAACCAGGGGCTGGTCATGTATCACGACATGTTTGATCACAAGGGTCCGTTGGTTTATCTCATATACCTGTTCTTCACGCGTTTTGTAGGAGTTTACGGCATCTGGCTCATGGACATCCTGATAGCATTCTGTATTCTCGGGCTCTGCTATCGAACCGCTCGTATATATACCAACGAGCGAAGCAGTCTCATCATTACAGGTCTAATGGCGATGTATCTGCAATTGCCTTTTACAGACGAAGGGGGACCTGAATGGATTGCTTCCGTTGGCTGCGCATATACCTGCTACATCTTGGCGAAACATCTACAGGACAGGGCGTATTTTTCCTTTAAAGAAATAATGGGATTGTCAGTTGCCGTTGGAATCTGTCTGCTGACCAAAGCAAATACATCGGCAGGTATTATTCCGGTAGCGCTCTATATTCTCTACCATCTGGTCAGCCATTGGGACGCACAGGTTTTCGGGCGTTACATAGCAGCCGTTCTTGCCGGTTTGGGCATTGTATTTGTACCTGTATTCGGATGGATGTATTATCAAGGCAATATTAGTGATTTTATAGACTGCTATCTCATATTTAACACGCAGGGTTACGGAGAGCAAGCGGACTTCAGCAGAACCATGGGACTCGTAACAATGTCGCTAATTTGTCTTCCGGGATTCATATTCTATATCCTATTTGTGCGTTATACCTATCAGAATGACAAGCCAGCGCTATTCTGGATAAGCCTTACATTCTTCTTCTCTGTTATTTTGAATGCCTTTACCAAGAATTGCTATCAGCACTACGCCTTCCCTTGCTTTTGCGTCTTTGCCCTCCTTCTTGGGATAATATGGGACAAGAGTCGTTTACACAAAGGTATCTACAGCACGATTGTGTCTCTTTGCGTACTGATTGGAGTTGTAACGTTCGGAGTGCGTGTTTATCATCGTCTTCTACCACTTGACTGCAGTCACGATCAAGAAACAGCCTCTTTCCTAAACACGCATAGAGGGGATAGCGAATATGTGATGGTATATGGCGTAGAAGACCGCTCAATGTGGTCATTCAAGCATCCTGTCTTCAATTTCCACTATCGCCTATGGCTTTTGTTGGATGGCAAACCGGCAAGCAGATACTTTTACCATCCTTTAGGAATGTCACAATCCCTCGAACGATTAGAAGAATCATGGCAAATGATTCGGCAACATGCGCCCCTATGGATTGTAGCCCACGAGCAAAACAGTCAGGATATCATTCATTTAGGGTACAATGTATATTCGCAAGACGAATACGGATATCAAATTCTTAAAAGACAGCAATGAAATACGACTATCTCATAGTAGGCTCCGGTCTATTCGGAGCAACCTTTGCCTACCAAGCAAAGCGCGCAGGTAAAACCTGTCTCGTTATCGACAAGCGTCCGCACTTAGGCGGCAATGTATATTGCGAGAAAACGGAAGGCATCAATGTGCACAAGTACGGCGCACACATTTTCCATACCAACAACAAAGATGTATGGGATTTTGTCAACTCGTTAGTGCCGTTCAATCGGTACACGAATTGTCCGGTAGCGAACTATCACGGCGAGTTATACAATCTGCCGTTCAACATGAATACCTTTGCGCAACTATGGGGAGTTCGCACACCCGAAGAAGCCAAGGCCAAAATCGAGAGCCAACGCGCAGAAGCACTTGCTGCGCTCAATGGTCGCGAGCCACAGAACCTGGAAGAACAAGCCTTGTGTCTGGTCGGCAAAGACATCTTCTACAAACTCATCAAAGAATATACCGAAAAGCAATGGGGACGCGACTGCAAAGAATTGCCGGCATTCATCATCAAGCGTCTTCCTGTCCGCTTTGTCTTTGACAACAACTATTTCAACGATGCGTACCAAGGTATTCCTATCGGTGGTTACAACGTGCTCATTGACAAGCTCCTTGAAGGCATAGATACCCGAACTAATTGCGACTTCTTTACGGAGTATAAAGATTCGTGGCGCGAGATAGCCGACAACCTTGTTTACACGGGTCCGATTGATGAGTATTTTGATTTCCGCTTGGGTCGTTTGGATTGGCGCACGGTCACATTCAAGACGCGCACCGAAGACACCCCGAACTATCAAGGCAATGCCGTTATTAACTATACTTCGCATGATGTACCCTATACCCGCGTGATTGAACACAAGCACTTTGAAATGTTCGGCCAGGCCGTTTACGACACCCCGAAAACGATAATCAGCGAAGAATACTCCACAGAATACAAACCCGGCATGGAGCAGTTCTACCCGGTCAATGATGAGCGAAACAACACATTGGCGGAAGAATATAGAAAATTAGCCGAGCAGGAGAAAAATGTTATATTCGGCGGACGATTAGCGGAATATAAATATTACGACATGTCGCCTGTTATAGAAAAAGTACTGGCATTTTTTAGATAACACAATGAAAAAATTGAGAATACACATCACTTTTCTACTTTTGTGTCTTTCAGGAATGCTCTTCGCCCAAGAGGTGACCGGTATTTCCGGAACCGTTGTAGATAGCGATACAGGAGAGACTCTGCCCTTCGTTCAGATTTACTTTCTGAAGTCGACATCCAACAAAGGTGTGGTACCATCGGAGGTAGGAACGACCTCTGACATGGACGGTAACTTCTCCATAAGTAACACTTCCGGTTATAACACGCTGAACTTCCAGATGTTGGGCTATAAGACAGAGATGGTGACGCTACGCCATGGTCAGAACCGCAAGGATGTGAAAGTGAAGATGAAGCCTGACGTCTATGGTCTGCAAGATATCGTGGTAACACCAAAGAACCGCAAGCGCGACTACAAGCGCAAAGGCAACCCTGCGGTAGAACTCATCAAGAACGTTATTGCCAACAAAGACAAACATTGCGTGCTGACGGTTGACCAATACAAGGCCAACAGTTACGCACGTATGTCGTTTGCGCTGGATAATATCAAAGTCAATTGGAACAAACCGTTCTGGAAAGATTTCGCGTTCGTACAGAAATATATCGACACGACGGGCGTGTATCCTAATGTGACGGTGAGTATCCGTGAGCACCTGAATACGGAGTACTACCAGCGCAAGCCGCACCGCGAGAAGAAAGTGCTGGACAAGAAACGTATCTTCGGTATCGAGACTATCATTGGCTCCGCCTCTTTCCAACAGAATATCGACGCCATATTCAAGGACGTAGATATCAACGACAACAGCATGAACCTGCTGTTCAACCGTTTTGTCTCGCCGTTGAGTTCCACGATAGCCGTGACATTCTATCAATACTATATCATGGATACAATCATGGTGGACGGCTATCCATGTATTGACCTGGCGTTCGTGCCGGTTAACTCGGAGAGTTACGGTTTCACGGGTCACCTGTATATCGTGAATGACAGTACCTATCGCCTGAAGAAATACGCCATCAATGTACCGCCTGAAATCAACCTCAATTTCGTAAGCAATTTCTCGATTGAGCACAGTTACAAGCAGTTAGAAAACGGCCTATGGGCACCGGACCGCACCACTACCTACGCAAAATTCTATATCTTGAATAACAAGCGGGGAATGTTAGCGCGGCAAACAAAGATATACACCGATTGGGATTTGGAAACGCCGCTTCCGAAAGAGACGTTCTCTGCTTTTGCCGTAAACGAAGTTGAAAAAAATGATTCTACTGCAGAAATAGTCTGGGAGGGCCAATGGACCGACAGCATGCGTCCCGAGCCGCTGACCAAATATGAGAGTTCAGTGGTTGATCTGGTGCACGAGTTCACCAACACGCCTAAGTTCAACAGCCTTGCGCTATTCGTAAATGCTGTCTCCACGGGATATATTCCGACCAAGAAAGCGGAGGTTATGTATCTTAGTAAATTTGATATAGGTAGAATTTACAATTTCGTCAGTTGGAATATGCTCGAAGGTGTGCGCCTGCGATTTGGCGGGGTTTCTACGGCCCAACTGCATGACCAGATTTTCTTCCGCGGCTACGTTGCTTTCGGTACCAAGGACTTGTTGCCGAAATACAGCGCCACTTTCGTCTATACTTTTGACAAACACAGAGACCGTCCATACGACGGTGTCCGGCACCATATACAATTCATGGCACAATACGATGTCGAGGAGCCCGGACAAGTTACAGACGTCGTTCGACGGGATAATATATTAATGTCTATCCCCACCGGCGTACCGACTATGCCGTTTGCCCAATACGTATTTCACGCCAAAACGGAGTATATGAAAGAATGGCGAAATAATCTAATGCTCCGCACTTCATTTGATTTTACGAATAACCGGGCAGCCGGCGCCCTGAGCTACGACCGTGTCGATTGGACGCAATATATCAACCCTGTAACGCTAGACACCACCTATATAAAGAGTCTGACTTCTATCGGCTCGTATCGGAATTATGAAGGCGTATTTGAGTTAGAGTATTCACCCGGCTCCACTATTACTATCGACCGAGAAGGTATTAAAAGCCCGTGGGGCTTTGAGAAAGACGCTCCGACCATCAATCTCACGCACACGGTCGGCTATTTGGACGACCGGCATCACGGGGGAGAAGGATTCGTCTACAATAAAACGGAGATTATGTTTGACAAGCGTTTCTGGTTCTCGGCTTTCGGTCACCTTGACCTGCGCGTTCAGACGGGTATGATCTGGCAAAAAGTGCCGTTCACCAAACTCTATACACCGCCTACGTCAACCAGTATATTACTCGGGCAGCGATCTTTCAACCTGATGAAACCGATGGAGTTTATGATGGACGAATACGTATCGCTCTACATGACTTATTATTTCAAAGGCTGGATTTTAAACCGAATCCCGGGTATCAACAAACTCAAGTTGCGCGGCGTGGTTTCCTTTGCCGGCATATACGGCGGTTTGACGAAGAAGAACAACCCGTACCTTGAGACGGGTAGCGGCTTGTATGAGTTCCCGCAGACAGCGACCTTCGATAAAAACGGCTATTACGTTTCCGGTACCACTTCGTCGCCTATCGGCAAGTTGCCGTATTTGGAAATAACGGCAGGATTTGAAAATATCTTCAAATTCGTCCGTATCGATTATATCCGCCGTCTCACGTATAATGACTACGAATTGCCATACAAAGTGCCGCAGTTAGACGTCGCCGGCAACCCGATAATCGACCCTTCAACCGGAGAACCGATTATGATTCAGGCTCGTCGCCGAATCCCAGGCTGGGGACGTAACGGCGTAAAAGTAACCGTTCGTTTCTCGTTGTAGAAGAGTTTTGTGTTTCGTTTTTAGAGTTTAGAGATAAGATCATGAATAGAGTTATTGTTATTTCTCTTTTATCCATCCTCCTTCTGCCTTTGAGCATGAAGGCGCAACAAAACAACGACAGTATTCTCCATGCGAAGATGGAGAACGTCAAGGTGCAATTAGTAGAGTTCGATACAGAACATCTTTTGGACTCATTGGACCAGGAGAACTTGCCTCGCATTGTCTCCGGAGGTCTTCTTGCCGGAGCGAATATGAGCAATTTCATCATCACCCGCAACCATCGTCCGATGAGTTCATATATGCGTGTCGGTTGTGAATTAGGAGGTTTCTTGGACTTCCGTCTCACGAAGCATTTCTCAATTCAGCCGCAGGTACTTTTCACGGCGCAGGAGAATTACTTTGCCGCGACCGACACGACCAACCACCTTTGGTCATTCGGTCTGGATATCCCCGTGTACTTCCTCGGCCGTTTTGGTAATATGACGCAGGGTTATATTCAGTTCGGCGGCGGCATATTCACCCATTTCACCCTCGCTTCCAATGTGCCCAACAAATATCGCAGTTACGATGATCCCTCCATTCCGGGAGCAGAACAGACGGACGAATACAGCCGCTTATTAACATTGCATAACAATCACTTCGGTGTTTGTGTAACGGTGGGCTACGAGTGCACGTTCGGTATGCAGATCAACCTGCAATACAAGATAAGCCTATCGGATATAGCAGGTTTCTATAGTGAGATGAAGGGAAAAGACGTAGCGGATGCACTGATTTATCCGCAATGCATAAGTCTTAACCTTGGATACCGATGGAAATAAATCAGGTTGTCTGACGTTTCTTAAACAATTTGCTTTTGCCGAGCCATTGAGGCAGAATAATTGTACCTGCTATCAGATAATAATAGTAGGTTAGCAAACGCCATATAGAGATGATTACAACGACAGACATCGCCTGCGGTATAAACTCAACCAGAAAATCACCAAACATTACTTCGGCAAAACCACTCCCTCCCGGAGTCGGCACTATAATTCCGATAATATTGAGTATATACTGACGGGCAAAACACATCAGGTTACCCGCTCCCGACAATGGATTGAAAATCATAATCGCCATGTTCGCTATCAGAAAGCGGAACACCCAGATACCGGCCGTAGAAAATAGCATCCGCACCCAATAGCCGATACTCTCATGCTGGATTTCCAATGCGCAGTTCCGAATCTCCAGAGCCGTGCGCAGACCACGCATCTTATACTTACGAAGGAACTTCAATTTGAAAATCAGACCGATAATCTTCACGATGATGGTCGATTTGCAGAACAAACCGATGAAGAGCAGCGTCATCCACACGAACTTCAGCGCATAGCCGATGATAAATGCCCACAGGTAACCGTATTGGAAATTGCCCTCGGAAGTAAAAAGTTCGCTATACGGGATAAAAAGTAACAAGAGCGGGAACAGCACAATCATAAACATCTCATCCAGGAAAACCGCCAGGACGGTCATGGAAGTAGCACGACTGACCTTGATACCTTCGCGATGGATGAACACGACCTCCAGCGACGAACCGCCAGCGGCAGAAGGCGTAACCGCAGAGGTGAACTCATAGAGCATGCGGATACGGAATAACTGGCTGAAGGACAACGGTGCGCCGGACATCACCCGCAGGCGATACATGCCCGAGAAATCCTTAAATAAGGTGAAGAGCACAACCAAAATCACAAAGACCCACCAGTGGTTAGCAAGCGTAAGCGGTTCATCAGGAATCCCATCCCTCATCTCGCGCCATAGCATATATCCTACGCCCACCAAGCCGAACAGAATAGGCCAAATGACCATTGACGGCTTGAAGCGGGACTCCACAGACCGATTCTCGGAGGTAATGTCCGGTTGTTTGCTCATCTTTATTCGTTGTAGGTTTGTATAAACTTAGCGATAGGCTCTGCGCCGTTTCCTTTCTTACGCACCTCTTGCGCCGCCTCTTTATAGATATCCAAGATAGACGGGTTGGTGACGCATTCATTAATCCAGCGTACAATCTTGTACGAAGTATTGAAGAAGCGTCCGCAGTTGAGTATCGACGTAAACAAATGCATGGATTGGTATTCGATAGGCGACGCACAGTAGAAAACACCGACGGGCACTCCCATCAACACGCTATCCAGCATCGCGTTCGGTCCGCCCTTGGTGAGCAACACATCCGCCGCACGATTCAACTCATAGACATTCGGCACAAATTCATAAGGGCGCAAGTCGATTCGCGGAGCCACTTTCTCTTTCAACTGCTGCAATCGTTTAAACAGTCTTGTATTCGTTCCGCAAATAGCAATCACAGTTATCGGATGCTTGACATTCATGAGCGCATTCACCACTCGCGCCATGCCCGAGCGACCGTAACCGCCGGCAGCCACCATAACGGTGAAGCGGTCCTGCGGCAGGGCGTATTTCTCGCGAAAGAACGCTGGGCTCTCCGTCACCTCCATGATCTCTTTGCGCGTCACGAAGGGGACAATCATCAGTTGCTTGCGCGTGAAGTCGTGCGCTAACGCGTCGTGGAAAGCAAGGCGGCAGTTGACGATGAATTTATCAACGCGTATATTCCACCAGTTATGGACGTTATTGTCGGGATTGTAGGTCACCACCTTGACATGCGGATCGATTTTATCCCGATACTGTGTAGCGAAGAAAGAAGTCAGGAAATGCGTATCAATAATGATATCCGGGCGTACCTGCTCAAGCATCTTAAGGTATCGGTTGCGCGCACGGCGATACACCGTAGCCACCACAAAAGGAAGCGAGTTATGGATGCCGAAAATATGCGTGGCCGCCATCTGGATATATGTATGCCAAGGGAACATATTCGCCCACTTGACTTCTTTCACGAAGTTCTTCTCCACTTTCTGCAATAGCGGATCGTCCTTGAACGTATACTTGCGGATAAGTTCAATATTCGGGTCATGCAATGCCTCAATGGCATCGGCGATAGAGTTCGCCGTTGTAATATGACCAAAACCAGCCTCGATATAGGTCACTAAGACGCGTTTCTTGGTTTGTTGCTCTGCCATAAGTTTTGAATTTGCGCTGCAAAGGTATAAAAAAATTCCCACATACGCAAATGTACGTGGGAATTTCTCATATATTTTTACCTTTCGAAGGTAAAAGCGCTGTTTTACCGTCCTAATTCAAACTTGCCTCCGCGCTCCACGCATTTGGTCTTGGAATTGAAGAAGACGTAGAAGTAAGCCTCACCCGGAACCGCCGTGAAGTAAACACCGGCAGCCGACGGATTAGCATACAACAGACGTTTGTCATCTGGATGGTCAGGGTTGACTGGATGGTCGGGGTTGACGAATACCTGTACATCGGCAGGGTGCGCCGTAGGAATCTCCTGCAGCAACAAGCAGCGTCCGGAGAAGTCATAGATACCGATCTGCGCGCCCTTCGCAATGGACACAGCCTTGTACTGGTTATCACCGTAGTAGTAGAAGAGGTACTCGGACGGCTTGACGTCACTGGTTGCATGCCAGTTCGCATACTCGAAGCGCAGTTGATAGGTCAGCACCGTACCGTCCTGTGCGATACCATATACCTCTACGTACTTGCCGTAGTCGGTCTCTTCCTGCAGACCCAACTCCCACGTAGCGAGCGAGTCGAGTGTCACCGCCGTCACTTCCGGCATGATAGCACCCGGAATAAGGATGATGGTATATGCAAGTACATTCATGTTATAGTCACGAATCTCCTCGCCGTCGGTCCAAATCATCTTCAGGCGTGCCTCGGACGAGAGGAGGATCTGCTGGGTGATGGTATATACACCCATCGCCTTACCATTCGGCGCGGTAACGACAATCTGGATGTCATCGCCCTGACGGCTGATAGTAGCTACAGCACCTTCTTCTTCCGGAATAGCGATGATAGCATCTACATCTACCAATGCGGACGGGTCGGTACCTACCGGATAGGAGAGTGTATATTCGAGTGTGTCTCTATCAAAGCCCTCGATGGTCACGCCGTTGACTTGGAGGTCAGCGAGGTGCCAGTTCGGCGAGAGGAGACGGATGAAGTTGACAACATATTCATTGGTCGTCACGCCGTCACCGGCTGTCACAGTGAGTGTCAGCACGGAGTATCCGGTCCAGACAGTATCTACCTGTTGCTGCTCATCTGCGGTGAGCCAAGTAACCTCCGGCAGCGGGTCGCCATAAGCGATGGTATCCGTATATTCGAAGATGTCGGATGCGAAGCCGGCCTGCTGAACGCCGTCAAGGTCGATGGAGAGCAGTAAGGCGTTGGTGGACTTAGCGATGATGAAGGTAACGGTATAGGTCTGCGTCGTCACGCCGTCTTCCGCTGTTACAGTGATGGTATTTCCATCAATCTCCACTTTGGCATTCGGATCTGCTGCTTTAGCGGTTACCACAGGTATCGAAGAGCCGTACGGCAGTTCGACGGTGTAGTTCAGTTCATCCGGATAGAACGGCGTCAGCACTTCGCCGTCGAGGTATATTGCCTGCAGGTCAGCGTTCGTCGATTTAGCTACCGTGAAGGTGATGGTATAGACAGTGGTGTGTCCGCCGTCCTCCGCCGTCACGGTGAGGATAACCGTCATGCCGGAAGTCGTCTTCACCACCGTACTATTCGGGTCGGTCAAGTCATATTCAATCGTCGGAAGACCTTGAGTACCGTACGGCAGTTCGTATGTGTAACTGGTCTTCGTCGGCTGGAAGCCCGGCAGTTCGGCTGCATTGATATAAATCATATCGAGCGTACATACATCCGAGGGAAGAATACGAATATTGACGGTGTATATATGTGTGGTCTTTCCGTCCTCGGAAGTGACGGTATAGGTCACCACGGTCTTATCCGCCTGTACGGAAGTAGCCCCCTCTACCACTGCGTCGTCGCAAGCGACAGCACTCAGTTGCGGGATGGCCGAACCGGCAGGCAGTTCAATCGTATATTCATACTTATTAGGCAGGAATCCGGTCAGCGAGACCTCATCTACCTTGATATCGCTCAGGTCCGCACAGGTACTCTGCGCATGGAGACGAACGCGAACGGAGTAGCAGGTCTTCGTTTCGCCATCCGGCGCTGTCACTTGAACGAAGAGCGCAGTGGTCTTCGAATCCAAGACTTGGGTGGTATGACGCACTTCTGCGCCGGCTTCCTGCGCCGTAGCTTGGATATCGTCCAGCGACGCAAGGGTGACATCATATACGAAGGTCTGACTGTAGAAGTCAGGCACTTCCTTACCGTTCAGTTTGAGCGAAGCCAACAGGGCGTTGCTCGAAGCGTGACGGTCGATGTCATAGGTCTCTTTCACACCGGTGCCGAACACATTGATGACATGATGGGTATCGGTAGTAACCATCACTACGCTATCCAACGCGTACTCACGGCTGTAGTTCACTACCGGTTCCTCCACCAAGTTAAGCAACTTCGCTGTGGACGTGCCAACAATAGGATCATCTGCCGGGATATTGATGATTACCGGATCCTGATGCTCTTCCTCCCATGCCACCGTGTAGGTTTGGATAGCACCGGTCTCTGCTTTCACCGAGATGGTGTATGCTTTCTCGCCTTTCACCACTGTGATGGCCTGGAATGGCGAACCTTTGGTTACCGTCAGGTCCTTACCGTTGAGCGTATAGGTGCAGTTAGTGTTGGACGATTTCTGACGGGTAACAGTCAGAGTATATTCGGTGTACGAGAGGTCCTCCGCATAGTTCTTGATCGTCGCGGTACGTACGCCCTCTACTTCGTCCGACCATATTACAACCGGCATTTGGTCTTGCACGGCGTGCGAGAAGCCGAGTGACGGGATGCCGTAGAAGTCCTTATCTATCGTAGCCTCGAAATTCGTACCTACCGGTTCGTACGCTACTCCGTTTACGGTGATGCTCTTGAGTTGCGAGTTATAGTTGAGACGCAGGTTATCCACGTTCATATGCGATGTAAAACGCTTCTTGGCCTGAGCTCCGTCTGAACTAATATAATAATCCTCCAAGTTATCTGAGTTAGCGGCACTAATCAAGATATCCAAGGTGGACGGGATATAACCGGCCTCATAGATGATATCCTCCGAAACCGTACGCCACTGACCCGTTGGGATGGTGCTGAATTTCTCGGAGAAGTTAACCTGCTTCATACCGTTGGAATTATAGATGAAGCGCCATCCCTCTACCTTGTTATAATCTAGTAGTTTATAATCCAGTTGGATGTTATCCGGCGTATTACGGAAAGTAATCGGGTCTCCGTACGACAACGTGGAGTGTACGATTACAATCCACAGTCCCCATGCACCGACGGTCACTGTCGGTTTGGAGAGAGATAAGAAGCCCGGCATAGACTCTGCGGATGTCAACAGATATTCTGTTGATAATTTTGCGGAGTTGATGCCTTCCGTCTTATCTCCGGAAACAGACATAGTTGCATCTTCCGGATGGTACGTTCCCTTATCACCGGTTGTTTCGGCATTAATAGGCGCGTACCAGCCTGTCGGGTGCTCGCCATCCGAATTGGTACCCTCATTATGGAAATTCTCCCATGTATCGAATCCAAGGTCGAAAGTGAGGTCGCCCGGATAGTAGAAGGTAACGATATACTGATGGGTAAAGGCACCATTCTCTACCGTAAACGCTGCGAATTTCTCATTGGTTTCTTCATCTACGTCTGCGCCTTCTTGTGCAACAGCGGTAACCGTCGGCGTAGCATCCACGGAGATAACGTAGTTGAATACATCCGGACGGAAGTTCGGCAGCGATACACCGTCAATCGTGATATCCGTCAAGGTAGCGGGGTCGTACGGGTTAACGTGCGGGGTGATGGTATAAACCGCGTCGGCATCAGCGGGGTTGATGGACTTGACGGTGATGACCGTCGGGAGCTGTGTACCGCCGTTGATAACCTGTATCTCTTGCTCCGGATAACTCTTGATGAGCGAAACGATATTGAGGTTCGTCGTACCGTAGGGCAGGTCAACATCGAAGTTCGGCGCCTGACTCATATCGAGCGCACCGATACCGTCGATGACGATAGAGGTGAGGGTGTTCGGCTTCGTCGGGTATGCTACCTTATAGGTGAAGGTATAGGTGGCTTTCGTACCGTCTTCTGCCGTCACCTCGATAGATGATATCTCGCCTATCGGCGCTTGGGTGATGACGAGCGACTGCTCAGGTTCACCGCGCTCTACCGTCAGTGTCGGCGAGGTCTTCGTGCCGTACGGCAGGACGATGTCGGTATAGTTCTTCTGTCCGGGGTCGAACACGAAGTTGATACCTTCGATATCCACTGCCGCCAGGGCCGTATTGCTCGACTGCGGTACGGTGAAGAGAATAGTATATTCCTTGGTTGTCTGCTTATTAGCCGCTTGAACGCGGATGACGGTCTTACGATTGACTGCACCGTGCTCTACGGTGATGGTCTGACCGAGGGTAGCAGCCACCGGTGCTACGGCAGGCACTTGGTACGTGCGCCATGCCAGCGGGTATGTGTAGGTATAGGTATCGGGATTAAAATCCTTGAATTCCTCGCCACCGATGAACAAGCCGCTCAGACGTGCCTCGGTCCAATCAGGGAAGGACGGGCAATCCGGCATCGGCACATCATTCGCAGGGTTAAGACGGATAGCATAGGTATTCGGCGTTCCTTCTTCGGGAGTTACCGAGATACGAATCACACCGTACAGCGCCGGCTTGGAGATGGTGATGGACTGACCCGGGTTCGCATCCACCGTCACTTTCGGCGAAGACGCCTTAGTCCATGTGATGGAGTAGTTGAGCGTCTCGGATTTGAAGCCCGACAGTTTAACGCCGTCCAGATAGATAGCCTGCAGGAAGGCGTTCTCCGACTTCTGCACCTCGAACGTGATGACGTAGAGGCGTGTAGAACCGTCGCCGGCTGTTACCACGAAACGAACGGTCATCGCCGTCTGGTTAACGGAGACGTTCACCGTCTGATATGCATCGCCCTTGGTATAGGTCACTTCCGGCAACGTAGTAGTACCGGCAGGCAGGGTAACGCTGTAAGTGAGTTTGTCGGCTTGGAAGTCCGGCAGCGGTTTGCCGCCGACAGAGATACCGGCAAGCGCCGTGTTACCGGACTTGGCGGTACGGAATGTCAGACGATAGGTACTGGTGGCGCCGCTTGCGGCTTTCACTTCGATACGCGTCACGCCGTCCACTCCACCCTCTGTGAGGGTTACCGTCTGGTAGTTGTCGCCCTTGGTCCATGTGATGGCAGGCAGCGAAGACGTACCTATCGGCAGGTCAATGGTATAGGACAACTGCTCCGGCGTGAAGCCCTCGAGGTCCTCGCCGTCCAACTGAATACCCGCCAGATAGGAATAGGTGGAAGCCTCAATCTTATAGGTCAACTTATAGGTCTTGGTAGCCGTACCGCCCGGGATGGACACTTTGATCTGCGCACCTCCGTTGAGCGTGTTGCTCAGCACCTCCACTTTCTGCACACCGGCAGGATAAGCGGACTCCCACGTGATAGCCGGAGCCGTAGTGGTCTCCAGCGGCAGGGAGAGGGTGTAGTTGGATTTCGAAGGAATGAATTCCGGAATAGGACTGCCGTTGACAAAGATATTCTTGAGCGTAGCGTCATTGAGCGCCGCTACAGAGAACTGCACGGTATAGGTCAATTTCGTGCCGTCACCGGCGGTAACAAGGATAGTAGCCTTGCCGGTGGTGGAAGTAGCTTGAGTGACGCTTACCGTAGCCGTACCGTCCTGCGGCTCCGCAGCTACTACCGGCGCAGCTGTCGTACCGTACGGCAGGGCGAAATCGTAATTATACAGATAGGCGTTGAAGCCCTCGATAGCCTGTCCGTTCACCGTTATCTCTGCCAAGCGGGCATTGTTGCTGGCAGCGGTGACGAACTTAATACGATAAGTCATGGTGGACGAACCGTCCTCGGCCTTCACGGTGATGACCGTCGGTTCGCCGTCAATAGTACCCTGCTGAATAGTGCACTCACTGTCATTGAGTCGGCGACCCGGGAAAGTAGCCTTCTGACCGCGGTTATTGGTCAGCGAACCCGCACCACGGAGAGCCTCGAGCGTCGGCATTTCCGTCACGCCCTTACCCAAGGTATAGGTCTGCTCTTCCGACGTGTTGGGGTTGAAGCCTTTCCACTCCTTGCCGCCTACATAGAGCTTGTGAATCTTCGCCGAATAGATGAGCGATATATCATCCACGTCGATGGTCATACCTGCGTTCTGGCCGCTGTTGGCGCGGAAGTTAGGATAGTTACCGGCGGAGAGAATGACATTACATTTCTCTGGTACGTCGTCGTTGAAATAGTAAATAGGCACCTTGATTTGCGTCCAGTCGGCATAGGCCTTTTTCTCGTAATACCAACCCTCGCAAACCTGATTTGCCTCCACTTTCGTACCGCACTCGTTGCCGTTGAGAGCCCTGCGGATATCGGACTCTTCATCCACGCAATAGTCGTTCTTGTGGGTGGCGGAGATGTCGGTACAACTCAGATTCTTCGCCTTGAATGCGGGCGCGTACGAAGTACCGCTCCATGCGTAGAAGATGAGGTTGAAGTTCTCGTCCTCCGTGTGGTCGCCGGCAGCATTATCCACGCTGCTGTCGTAATAACGCTTAATCCATACGACCATGGTATCCGGACGGGTAGTCCAGGATATACCGCCGTGCGTACCGGCAGTAGCGTCTTCGATGGATGTCAGACTGGACACGTAAGCCCAGGGCTTGCCGAGCGCCACGTATCCCGGAGAAGTCGCGCCGATACCGATGACGCCGACGAACTGGTCTTGGATTTTCAACGCAGTACCGGAACGGCCGGTTGTCTTGTGGGCGAAATTCCTATCTACGCCCAACTGTGATACATTGGAGAAATTCCAGTACTTTGGCTGCTCTTCTCCGGAAAATTTCTCGCCACTCCAGTCCTCAAAATGAGGATCGGGCAACTGATAGTCGACGGCCGTAGCCGCGAAAGGCATCAATACCATCGCGCCGAGGACCATCAAACGATTGAAAAATTTACTCATATTAATAATTTTATTAAATTTGTTACGATTTTAGGGTTCTAAAAGAGCCATTTTTTATCGGGTGCAAAATTACTGCTTTTTTATCAACCCCACAATAGCGATTATTATGAAAAGATATACGATTATTACAGGCACACTCTTCAGAGTGTATGACTTGGAACAAAAAAGAGGCCCTAAAAGAAAGAAAATTCGCTCTTCTCTCGGTCTCTTGTCGGTCTCTTGTCGGAGTTGGAACGTATCATGGTGCATCTTATATATACTATGTATATATCCCGTGATTTTAAAATCTTTGATATATTACAATTTCGCATGGACGAATTCCCTAATTTTTCGCCCATTTATATACCTCTGAACTCACTTGTTTTCAGCGAATTACAAATAAGTTGTCGGAGACAATACCTAATAATCTCGTGGTAATTTCGGAGGCAATCCCTATGCAATCGTTATTATTCAAAATATCTAAATCTTTGTATCTTCATTAATTTTTTCTCAAGCAGAGGGCAAATAACAAGGCAAAATGGTATGTTTGGCACGGTTTTTGTAAAGTAAAAATCGGAAATTATAATTACATTATACGCATCAAATAAAACACATTTATACTATGCAAAATCCAGTGGATATCAGAGAACTGCAAGAGCGCGTGGAGCGCGAGAGTTCATTCGTAGATGCCCTCACCTTGGGCATGAATCAAGTGATTGTAGGTCAGAAACACCTCGTAGAAAGCCTGCTCATCGGTCTGTTAAGCGACGGACACATCCTTTTGGAAGGTGTGCCGGGCTTGGCAAAGACCTTGGCTATCAAGACGCTGAGTGACCTCATCAAAGCCAATTTCAGTCGTATCCAGTTCACCCCGGACCTGCTGCCGGCAGACGTTATCGGTACGCAGATTTATTCCCAGAAAAACGAGGAGTTCAAAATCAAACGCGGTCCTATCTTCGCCAATTTCGTATTGGCGGACGAGATTAACCGTGCCCCGGCGAAAGTGCAGTCCGCATTGCTCGAGGCGATGCAGGAGCGCCAGGTGACCATCGGCGAACAGACATTCAAACTAGACGACCCGTTCCTCGTCCTCGCTACCCAGAACCCCATCGAGCAGGAAGGCACCTACCCTCTTCCCGAGGCGCAGACTGACCGTTTCATGCTCAAAGTCGTTATCGGTTACCCGAAGAAAGAAGAGGAACAGGCGATTATCCGTCAGAACATCGCTTCCGAGAAGAAGACCGTGCTGCCAATCCTGAGCACCGCGGACATCATCAAAGCACGCAAAATCGTCGAAGAGGTTTACCTGGACGAGAAAATCGAGAAATATATCGTCGATATCGTGTTTGCGACGCGTAACCCAGAAGAATACGGCCTGAAAGACCTGAAGCAGATGATTGCTTTCGGCGGCAGTCCGCGTGCGTCCATCAACCTCGCGAAGGCAGCGCGTGCGTACGCGTTTATTCATAGGAGAGGCTACGTGACGCCGGAAGACGTGCGTGCCGTGTGCTACGACGTGCTCCGTCACCGTATCGGCCTGACCTACGAGGCAGAGGCGAACAACCTCACCACCGAGGATGTCATTACCGAAGTCCTGAATGCGGTGCAGGTGCCGTAATAGCGCTTTGCGCTGACCACTACGTTGTAAGACCGCTTCGCTGTAAGTATCTTACAGGCGTGGAACGCCGGTCCTACAGTGAACAAAGTGAACGGTCCTACAATGAAATGGTCATACAGTGAACAAAGTGAACGGTCCTACAATGAAATGGTCATACAGTGAACAAAGTGAACGATCATTATTATGACTTCAGAAGAATTATTACAAAAGGTTCGGAAGATTGAGATAAAAACCCACGGTTTGAGTCGCAACATCTTCGCAGGTGAATACCACAGCCAGTTCAAAGGTCGTGGAATGGCCTTCTCGGAGGTGCGCGAATACCAACCCGGCGACGACGTGCGTTCCATCGACTGGAACGTCACGGCACGCATGAACAGACCGTATATCAAAATCTACGAGGAGGAACGCGAACTGACGGTCATGCTGCTCGTGGACGTCAGCGGCAGCCGTAACTTCGGTACGGTGAGTCAACTCAAACGCGACACCACTGCCGAGATAGCCGCCACACTCGCCTTCTCCACCATAGAGAACAACGACAAAGTGGGCGTCATCTTCTTCTCCGACCGCGTTGAGAAATTCATCCCGCCCAAAAAAGGCAAGAGCCATGTGCTGCATATTATCCGCGAACTGCTGAGTTTCGAACCGGAACACCAGGGCACGGACATCAACGCCGCACTGGAATTCCTGATAAACGCACAGAAAAGACGCTGCACGGCGTTCCTGATAAGCGATTTCATAGGTGAGCCTATCCCCGACCCTACCCTGAGAGGAAGGGGGACTATACAACCTATTGTGATTGCGAGCCACAAGCACGACCTGAGTGCGATACAGGTGTATGACCGTCGTGACGCGGAGATGCCGGACGTAGGCCTCATCAAAGTGCGCAACCCCGAGACAGGCGCCCGCGTATGGGCGGACACGAGCCTCGCAAGCGTGCGCAACGCGTACGGGCAGGCTTGGCGCGACCAACAGGAGGCACTGGAGAACGTGTTTACCAAGACCGGTATGAACCACGTGAGCGTCCGGACAGATGAAGACTATGTGAAGAGTCTGATGAGACTCTTTCATAATTGATAATTGATGATTTATGATTTATAATTTATTATTAGCAATAGTTGTCAGCGCGAGTATCGACTCGACGATGCTGATGCTGGGCGACCAGACGGATTTGCATCTGCAGGTGACGCATGAGGCGTCCGAACAGGTGCAGATGCCGGCTTTCGGCGAGACGCTCCAGGACGGCATCGAAATCGTGGACAAGACGATTGTGGACACCCTGACGCTGCCGGACGGCCGTATCCGCCTGAACCAGTACCTGACGCTGACCTCGTTCAAGGACAGTCTGTTCGTCATCGAGCCTATCGCCGTGGCAAGCGGTGAAGACACCTTCTGGACAGAGAGCATGGCGCTGAATGTCGTTCAGCCGTTCGAAGTCGATACCACCCTCGCCATCAACGATATCAAGGATATCGAGCGTGCGCCCATCTGGTGGTGGGGCATCATCCGATGGATATTATTGGCCATTGGCCTTTTGCTATTAGCCGTTGGCCTGTATTACCTCTGGCGCTGGTACGTGAAGAACCGCAAGCCGGAAGAAGAGGTCATCGCGCCGGAGTTACTGCGCCCTGCGGACGAAGTGGCATTGGAGAAACTGGATGAGATAAAAGCGACGAAAATATGGAAGGACGGCAAGGTCAAAGAATACCAGACCGAACTGACGGATGTCGTGCGCGAATATATTAGCAGACGCTTTGACGTACAGAGTACCGAGAAGACGAGCGATGAGACGTTAAGAGAGTTGAAACCTCTTTTACTGAGCGCTTCGCTCAATGATGGAATGAGCGCGGCTTCGCCGCTCAATGATGGAAAGGCGCTGTACGAGCGGCTGAAGAAGATGCTGCAACTGGCGGACCTCGTGAAGTTCGCCAAATGGCACACCACGCCCGACGAGAACGAGAGCGCACTGCTCACGGCGTATGATTTCGTCAATAGCACCAAACTGTCAGACCAGTCGGATGAGTCGGACCAATCGGACAATAAAGAAGAGGAGGAAGAATTATGAGTTTTGCCAATCCGGGATATTTGTTTCTGCTTCTGCTGCTGATACCCATTATCGGCTGGTATATCTACGAGTTGCACAAGTCCGACGCGAGTGTACAGTTGAGCGACACGCGCACGTTGGCGGCGCAGCCGAAGAGTCTGCGTATATGGTTGCTGCACGTGCCTTTCGTGCTGCGCGTGGCCGCCATCACCTTATTAAGTCTCGCGCTGGCGCGCCCGCAACTGACCAACCGCTGGTCATCGGAAAGCACAGAAGGCATTGACATCATGATGGCGCTCGATATTTCGGGTACCATGTTGGCGGAAGACCTGCGTCCGAACCGTCTCGAGGCCGCCAAACAGGTGGCGTCGGACTTCGTAATCGCACGTCCGAACGACCAGATAGGCTTGGTCGTTTTCGCCGGCGAGAGTTTCACGCAATGCCCGCTGACCACCGACCATGCGGTACTCGTCAACCTCTTCAAGTCCGTCGAGTACGGAATGATTGAAGACGGTACCGCCATCGGCTTGGGTCTGGCGAACGCGGTGAACCGCATGAAGGACAGCCAGACGAAAAGCAAAGTCGTCATCCTGCTGACGGACGGCTCCAACAACCGCGGCGACATCGACCCGCAGACCGCCGCAGAGATAGCCAAGACCTTCGGTATCCGCGTCTATACGGTAGGCGTAGGCAGTTACGGACAGACACGCGTGCCGGTCAATACACCGATGGGACGTCAGTACGTGACCATGGACTCCGAGTTCGACGAAGGCACCCTGCGCCGCATCGCCGAGACCACCGGCGGACAGTATTTCCGCGCGACGGACAACGGCAGCCTGAAACGGATTTACGAGCAGATAGACCAGTTGGAGAAGACCAAACTGCGTGTGCGCGAGTATTCCAAACACACGGAGAACTTCGCACCCTTCCTCTATGCGGCGCTCATCTGCCTGTTATTGGAGATTATTCTGCGCTATTTTGTCCTTCGGACAATAGCACAATAGACGAACGACGAACGACAAAAGACGAACGACGAATATGTTTAGATTTGCGAATATAGAAATATTATGGCTGCTGTTGACCATTCCGGTTTTCATCGCAGCCTATATAGCCTACAGTCATCGCAAGCGCCGCCAGTTGGAGGCGTTCGGCGACGCGGAACTGATGGAAGTGCTGATGCCCAACGCGAGTCGTGTGCGGCCGAGAGTGAAGTTCGCCATCCTGATGGTGGCACTGACGCTACTTATCTTCGCCGCCGCAAGACCCCAGTTCGGTCAGAGCGAACACACGGAGAAACGGCAGGGTATCGAAGCCATCGTGGCGTTAGACATCTCCAACTCCATGCTGGCGGAAGATGTGGCGCCGAACCGTTTGGACCGCGCGAAACAGATGTTGAGCAAACTGATGGACAACATGGTCAATGACAAGGTGGGACTGGTTGTTTTTGCCGGCGACGCCTTTGTGCAACTGCCCATCACCTGCGACTACGTATCGGCGAAGATGTTTCTCAACACCATCAAACCGGAACTCATCAAGACGCAGGGAACGGCTATCGGTCAGGCGCTGAGCACCTCTATCAGATGCTTCGGCGAACAGAGCGACGCTTCGCGTGCCATCATCCTCATCACCGACGGCGAGAACCATGAGGACGATGCCGTAGCCGTCGCCAAACGCGCCAAAGAGGAAGGCATCCAAGTGTTAGTCGTAGGTATCGGCAAGCCGGAAGGAAGCCCCATCCCCATGCCGGGCACGAACAACTTCCGCAAGGACCGCGAAGGCAATGTGGTGGTGAGCCGTCTCAACGAAGAGATGTGCCGCGAGATAGCACAGGCCGGCGGAGGCATCTACGTGCGATGCGACAACACCAACACCGCTACCAAAGCCATCCAGAAAGAGTTGGACAAGTTAGCCACACAAGAGATTGAAACACAAGTATTTACGGACTATAACGAGCAGTTCCAGAGTTTCGCGCTCATTGCGCTACTGCTGCTTGTAATCGACTACTTTATCTTCAACCGCAAGAACAAAGCGCTCAGCCGCCTGGATATCTTCGGGGAGATGAAAAATGAAAAATGAAAGGTGAAAGGGAATGCTATGAAACGATTGATAACTATATTGTCCTTTGTCCTTTGTCCTTTGTCCTTCGTCCTTGCCCAGCGTGAGGCAGGAGACGTACGCCGCGGCAACCGCGAGTACAAGAAACAGAACTTTACGGAAGCGGAAGTGGACTACCGTCGCGGTCTGGAGAAGAACAAAAACGGCTACGAGGCGCATTATAACTTAGGCGACGCGCTGTTCAAACAGGACAAGTACGCGGACGCACAGGCGGAGTTCGAGACGGCAGCAAAGATGCTGGATAAGAAAGAGGACAAGACCCGTTTTGCCAAGGCGATGCATAACATCGGCAACTGCGCTTTCGCGCAACAGCAGTACGACAAGGCGGTAGGTGCCTATCAGGAGTCGCTGCGCGCCAATCCGAAAGACAATGACACGCGGTATAACCTTGTGAAGGCGATGGAGATGTTGCAGCAGCAACAGCAACAACAGCAACAACAGCAGCAACAGCAGCAAAACCAAGACCAACAAAATCAGGACCAGCAGCAACAGCAACAACAGCAGGAGCAACAGGAACAAGAACAGCAACAGCAGGAACAACAGCAGCAAGAGCAACAGGACCAGATGGACAAAGAGACGGCTGAGCAAATCCTGCAGGCCTTGGAGCAAGACGAACAAGACACACAAGAGAAGATGCAGCGGCAGCAAGGCAAGAAACGCCGCGTTGAAAAAGAATGGTAGTCGCGTTCGGCAACAAGTATATAACATAGTATATGAAAAGAATAATAAGCATATTTTTCATTCTCGGCATGGCCTTGACGGGCTTTGCCGAAAATGTCGTTTTCAAGGCACAGGCGCCGGCGCAGGTGATTGTCGGCCGGCCTTTCCAACTGACGTATTCGGTAAACCAACGCAGCCGTGACCTGCGTGCGCCGGAGTTTACAGACTTTGACTATCTGGCAGGTCCGTACACCTCGACCAGCAGCAGCACGTCCTTCGTCAACGGTCATCGCACATCGTCCTTCGAGCAGACCTATACCTACACGCTGATGGCGCAGAAAGCCGGTACATTCACCATCGGTCCCGCCACCATCCGTGTGGACGGCGAGAGCGTGCAGTCGAACGGCGTACGTATCACCGTGCTGCCGGAGGACGAGCAGCCGCAGCAGAGTTCTCAGACGAGTCAGACGAGTCAGAGCAGTCAGTCCAGTCAGACTTCTGCTTCCTCATCGCAGGCTTCGTCGGAGAACATCTTCGTGCGCACGATAGCGAGCAAGATGCGCGTGCACGAACAGGAAGCGCTGATGATTACGTACAAACTGTATTTCGCGAACGTCGATGTGGCGCAACTGACCAATAACACGAAGCTGCCGGAGTTCACGGGCTTCCTGAAACAAGAACTGGAGCAGGGCGAGATACAGACGCAGTTGGAGCACTACAACGGCCGTAACTACCAGACGGCAGTGCTCTACCGCACTATACTCTACCCTCAGCACTCAGGCGACATCTCTATCGAGCCGGCGAAGTTCGAGGCGGTGCTGCGCGTGCAGACGCAACAACGGGTTCGCTCTATCTTCGATGACTTCTTCGGTTCCTACACAAATGTGACGAAGATGCTCACGGCGCCCGGTGTGACCATTCATGTAGCAAGTCTGCCGAGCGGCAAACCGTCTGGTTTCTCGGGTGGCGTAGGCAAATTCACGATGAGGCCTTCGATTTCACAGACCGAGTTACAAACCAACGACGCCGTGACGATAAAGATAGACATCAGCGGCGCGGGAAACATGAAGTTAATCAAGACGCCGGCTATCGACTGGCCGGAAGGCTTCGAGCCGTACGACCCAAAGGTGACCAATAACTTCAACACCACCACCGCCGGCGTGAGCGGCACGAAATCCATCGAATACCTCGCCATCCCGCGCAGCGCAGGTGAATACACCATCCCGCCGGTAACGTTCAGTTATTTCGATATCGAAGACAAGGCATACCGGACCCTCTCGACGCCGGAATATACGATTCACGTAAAACGCGGAGCAGGAGAGCAGTCCGCAGGCAGCAATCAGCAGGCAGCAGTAGTTTCCTACACGCACAAAGAAGATATCAAGCAGTTGGGCACCGACATCCGGTACATTGATACGAAGCCATTACAAATTAAGAATTCACAATTTACAATTCACAATTACGAATGGATCTGGTTGTGGTACGTAGTGCCGCTGATTATTGCCATTTTGCTGCTTATCATTTTGCGCAAGCGGATTAAGGAGAACGCGGATATCACACGTGTCCGTTACAAACGCGCGAACAAGGTGGCGCAGAAGCGCCTGAAAGCCGCTGCTGCCGCATTGAAGGCGAACGACAAGGAAGCATTCTACGCGGCGATTGAGCAAGCAGCGTGGACGTACCTGAGTGACCGTCTGTCTATCCCGACTGCAGAACTGAACAAAGACAATATCGCAGCGCTGCTGGCCCATAAAGGCGTCAGCGAAGTCCTTATCAAGCAAGTGAAAGAAGTGCTCTCTACGGCAGAGTTTGCACGCTACGCGCCGAGCACGGACCATGCGATGGATGACTTGTATAAAGCTACAACCAATTTGATTAACGATTTGGAGGATCAGAAAATATGAAACGTTTAATACTTTGGCTATTGGCTATTGGCTATTGGCCTGTCGCTTTCGCGCAGAGTGAATTTGATGCGGCGAACGCCGCGTACGCCGATGGACGTTATGAAGAGGCCGCGAACATGTATCAGGCGCTTATTGACGAGCAGCCGGACGCGACACTATACTATAATCTGGGTAATGCGCAGTTCAAACGCGGCGAGTTGGCTCAGGCTATCTTGGGCTACGAGCGGGCACTGCGTCTGCAGCCTAACAACAAGGACGCGAAATACAATTTAGCATTTGCGCAGAGCAAGATAACAGACAATATCGCCGAGCAGGATTTCTTCCTCTCTACGTGGGTGCGTGCGGTGCGCAACAGCTTGCAAGAGCGCACATGGCTGCTGCTTTCCATCTGTCTGTTCATCTTGGCGCTGACGGGAATACTGCTATTCCTGTTGGGTCGTGAGCCATGGTTGCGTAAGACGGCTTTTCATGTAGCATGGCTGGCTTTGCTCTTCTCGCTCATTGCAGGTCTCAACGCTGCATCGCTGCATAAAAGAGACACCCTGCGCAATGAAGCTATCATCACACAGGGTGTCGTGAATGCGAAGTCTTCTCCTGACCGCTCAGGCACGGACTTGTTCACGCTGCACGAGGGCACGAAAGTGGATATTCGTGAGACCCTCGGCGAGTGGGTTAACGTCCGCGTTGGCTCGAACGAGGGGTGGATCCGCTTGTCGTGCCTTGAGAGGATCTGACATTACTGCTTGAAGACGGAGCCGAAGCATTTCTTACGGTCGTACCTGACGTGCGTTGCACGGTTTGGGTGCGACCGTTTTCATCGGTCATCTTGATAGTCGTACGTGTCTCGCCGCTCTTGCTCACACGCGTGTTGACAGAGGTAGACGGCTGACGTGTCTGCACCGAAGTAGAAGCAGATTTGTTCGTTGTTGTGGACAAAGAGCTGCTGCTTGTACGGGTTGTGGCAGAGGTAGAAGACGACTGACGCGATGAGGACGATGAAGTAGATGTGGTAGTACCCGACTGACGAGTGCTTGCTCCGGACGTGCCTGACGCTCTGGACGAGCTCGATGAACTCGATGAAGCGGAGGTACCGGATGTTCTGGACGTAGCCGTCGATGTCGAAACGGACGTCGAGGACGTAGAAGTCTTAGCCGCCTCGCGTTGTGTCTCCGTACGGAGTTGTCCCGCATTGCGCACCGATACACCCGAACCACTGACCGCCAGTTCATGCGTCACGCGCTTCTCGAACGAGTCATTCGGGTGCTGGTTTGCATAGTCCTGATGCGAGTTCGGCTGCACCATCTGGTTATAACTGCTATAGAACACCACCGAGGGGTAGTCGCACTGATGGCAGTAGTGGTGATTAGACATGTACGTTTTCACGTACGCCTGATAGTGGTTGAGGTAGATGGGTTTCGGCTTCTGGTAGTAGCTGGGCCAGTAGTTATAGTAATACGGCGAGTTCCAAGCCACGTACGCAGGACGACCGAAGATATCCCACAGCGGCGGACGCTTGATGAACACAGGACGTACGATATAGTTCGGCCCATACAACCAGCGGTCGCCAACCACCTCCACATACAGGGCATTAGGACGATGCTCCGCGATGAGCGTCGCTACATCCTGATAAACAGCGGGCGCCAGACAAGCCTGGATAAGGAAAGTATGGTACACGCCCCGATGCGTCTCGATGACACGCAGGTAGTCTATCCAACCATCGCGGTTGAGGTCGAGGTTGTTAATCATATACCGGCTGGAGTTGAGCAGTTGCTCGAACTCGGCTACCGTCCGCGCCTCCGCAAAAGCCGCAGCCACCGCATTGAGGTCGAGATAGAACGACAGGTCCGTATTATAACTGGTCACCGTGACGGTGGTTACCGTTGTATGTTTGGGAGAGGGAGTCGTCACCTCCGTCGTATAAACGGTTTTAACCGGCACTACTGCCTCAGCGGTAGGCGCAACCGTGAAGATACGTGTCCAACAACCGGTCAGACTGATAGCCGCGAGGGCTAAAAAGCAGAGCTTTTTCATAAGTATCCTTTCATTTTTCAATTTTCAGCTTTCAATTATCAGAGCGTCTTTGCTACTTCAATCTCTTCGAAGGACTCGAGTATGTCACCTTCTTTGAGGTCATCGTACGCTTTGAGGCTCAATCCGCACTCGGTGTTGACACCGGCTTCCTTGATGTCATCCTTAACATGCTTGAGGGATGCCAGTTCGGCGGTCTTGATAACTATACCATCGCGAATGACGCGTACTTTGTTGCCGCGCTTGATTTTTCCTTCGCGAACGATACAACCGGCGATAGTACCCACCTTGGAGATGTGGAAGGTCTGGAGTACCTCGAGGGTCGCCGTCACCTCTTCTTTCACCTCCGGAGCGAGGAGACCTTCCATTGCGGCCTTGACCTCGTTGATAGCATCGTAGATGATGGAATAGATGCGGATGTCCACTTCCTCCGTCTCCGCCATCTTACGGGCCGTGCCGGTAGGACGGACGTTAAAGCCGACGATGATGGCATCAGATGCCGCAGCCAGCATGACATCGCTATCCGAGATAGCACCGACGGCTCCGTGAATGACGTTGACTTGGATATTCTCCGTAGATAGTTTGATGAGCGAGTCTTTGATGGCCTCGACAGAACCGTCCACATCGGCTTTGACGATGATGTTGAGTTCCTTGAAGTCTCCGATAGCCAGACGACGACCGATTTCTTCGAGTCCGACGTGTTTCTTCGTGCGGATGGACTGCTCACGCTGCAGTTGCTCACGTTTGTTCGCTATATCACGTGCCTCCTGCTCCGTCGGCAATACATTGAACTCATCACCCGCCTGCGGCGCACCGTTGAGACCGAGCATGGTACACGGTTCACCCGGGTGCACCTCATTGATTTTCTGTCCGCGCTCGTTGAACATCGCTTTGACGCGTCCGTGGAAGGTACCCGCGAGAACGATGTCACCCATGTGCAGCGTTCCATCCTGCACGAGCAGCGTAGCTACATAACCGCGTCCCTTGTCAAGCGAAGACTCGATGACTGAACCTTTGGCACGACGCTTCGGGTTGGCCTTGAGGTCGAGCATTTCCGCCTCTAACAGCACTTTCTCGAGCAGTTCGTATACGCCGTCACCTTTCTTGGCAGAAATCTCCTGGCACTGGTATTTACCACCCCAATCCTCCACAAGGATATTCATGTTCGACAGTTGCTCACGTATCTTATCGGGGTTAGCGCCGGGTTTGTCCACCTTGTTGATGGCGAATACCATCGGCACGCCGGCAGCCTGGGCATGGTTGATAGCCTCGATGGTCTGCGGCATCACGGCATCATCGGCAGCGATGATGATGATAGCTATATCGGTCACTTTGGCACCACGCGCACGCATGGCGGTGAAGGCCGCGTGACCAGGGGTGTCGAGGAACGTAATATGCTGGCCGTTCTTGAGCTTCACATTATACGCGCCGATGTGCTGAGTGATACCACCCGCCTCACCGGCAATGACGTTGGCATTACGGATGTGGTCGAGCAGCGAGGTCTTACCATGGTCCACGTGACCCATGACAGTGATAATCGGGCAGCGCGGCTCTATATCCTCATCGTTCACCACCTCATCGGCGTTAATCTCTTCAACCACATGGGCGGAGACATACTCGGTCTGGAATCCGAACTCCTCTGCCACGAGGTTAATCGTCTCGGCATCGAGGCGCTGGTTGATGGAAACAAAGAGACCGAGGGACATACAGGCACCGATGATTTTATTCACCGGCACATTCATCATGACGGCAAGGTCATTGGCGGTCACGAACTCGGTGAGTTTAAGCACTTTGGACTGCTCCTGTGCCTCCATTATCTCGAGTTCATGCTTCTCGCGCTCCTGCTCGCGGCGCTCGCGTTTATATTTAGAGGTGTTGGACTGGCCTTTCTTCTGCTGCAGACGATTGAGCGTCTCTTTGAGAGCGCGTTCCACCTCTTCCTGCGTGGCCTCACGCGGCTTGCTGCTCTTGCTCTTCTTCGCCGTCTGATTGCGCTTGTCATTCGGGTCCACCTTGGCGGCGTTGTTCTTTATGCGCTCGCGTTTACGTTTCTCCGCGGCAGCCTGTTGCTGCGCCTGCTGAGCCTGTTGACGCTCCTCACGCTCTTTGCGTTTCTGCTCTTTGGTCTTTTTCGCCGGACGAGTAGAAGTGTCGATGGAGTTCAGGTCTATCTTTCCGATGACCTTGGGTCCGTCTTTGAGTTCGGGCTTTCCAAGCGAAAAGACTTCTTTCTTCGGCTTCTCTGCTTTCGGAGCGGGTTGCTCAGCCTCAGCAGCCTTGGCTTTGCTTTCCTCTTCGGCTTTCGCTCTTGCCTCGGTTTCCGCCTCTTTGGCTTTCTCTGCTGCTATTCTTGCCGCCTCACGCCGTGCCGCTTCGGCAGCCTGACGAGCAGCTTCGGCTTCGGCTTTGGCTTTTGCCTCTTCCTCTGCCGCTTGCCGTGCCGCCTCTTCTTTAGCAGCACGCTCCGCAGCCTTCCTATCGGCTTCAATCTTCATGGCCTGGTCCTTGTTGAATTCCTTCGCCAAGAGCAGGTAAAGATCGTCGTCGATACGGACGTTCGGGTCGGACTCGATAGCATGACCGTTCTTCTCGCACCATGCGGTGAGAGTGGCCATTCCTATATTCAATTCTTTACATGCTTTAATTAACTTTATAGCCATACGCTATCGGCGTTGTTTATGCCTCGCGCCGCACGAGGGGTTAAGGGTTAGTACTCTTAATCGTTCTCAAATTCGGCAGCGAGGATACGACGTACATCGTCGATGGTCTCCTCCTCGAGGTCTGTCTGCTCAAGCAATTTCTCCTTGCTGGCACCGAGGACATCCTTCGCCGTGTCGTAGCCGACAGCCTTGAGGGCATCGATAACCCACTGATCGATTTCGTCGTTGAACTCATCGAGGTAGATATCATCCATGTCGGCCTCGTCCATCTCGCGGTATACGTCAATCTCGTAGCCGGTGAGCATGGATGCCAGTTTGATGTTAAAGCCGCCCTTACCGATAGCGAGGCTGACCTCATCGGGTTTGAGATATACCTTTGCAGCCTTTGCCTCTTCGTCGATCTCCATGGAGGAAATCTTCGCCGGAGCGAGGGCACGCTGGATATAAAGGTTGATATTCGGCGTATAGTTGATGACGTCTATGTTTTCATTGCGCAACTCGCGCACGATGCCGTGAATACGTGCTCCCTTGACACCTACGCAAGCGCCTACAGGGTCGATGCGGTCATCGAAGGTCTCGACAGCCACTTTGGCACGCTCACCCGGAATACGGGCGATTTTCTTGATAGCGATAAGTCCTTCCTTAACCTCGGGTACTTCTTGCTCAAACAGACGTTGCAAGAAGAGCGGGCTGGTACGGGAAAGAATGATTTTGGGGTTCTGGTTCTTGTTATCGACCTGTACGACCACGGCGCGAACCATCTCACCCTTGCGGTAGTAATCCGTAGGAATCTGGTTCTGCTTCGGCAGATAGAGCTCGTTACCTTCTTCGTCGAGGAGGAGCATCTCTTTCTTCCACACCTGATATAGTTCGCCGGTAACAACCTGACCGATCATGTCTGCGTACTTGAGATAGAGGTTCTCCTTCTGGAGTTCGAGAATCTTCGAAGCCAGCGTCTGACGAAGATTGAGAATCATACGACGACCAAAGGACTTCATGTCCACCTTGTCGGTGAAATCCTCCCCTACCTCAATTTCGGGGTCGGTCTGACGTGCCTCTGTGAGGGAAATCTGGTTCTCGGGATTGGCTACATCGTCATCCTCCATGACGAGGCGGTTACGATAAATCTCGAGGTCGCCTTTGTCGGGGTTGATGATGACGTCGTAGTTGGCGTCAGTGCCATACATTTTTGCAATCACGTTGCGGAAAGAGTCCTCCAACACATTGATGAAGGTCTGTTTGTCGATTCTCTTGAAGTCCTTGAACTCTGAGAAGATGTCAATCAAATTGATTGTGTCTTGGTTTTTACTAGCCATTGTTGTATTTAGAATTTTAAATCGTATTTCACATATTTGGGTTCATCGTAATGCCATGTGTAGGTAGTCATCCGTAGCTCTTTGCGTTTCTTGCCTTCCACCGCCACTTTCTCCGGGACATCCACACTGAAGGTATCCTCATCTACCGAAACCAGCAGTCCTTTGAACTTCCGCCACTCGTCCTTTTCGCCTTTCGCCAATATCTCAACATCATGGCCGAGATTCTTGAGGAACTGCGTCTTGGTCTTAAACGGGTCTGTAAGACTGACAGAGCCGACTTCGAGGGAGTAGTCGATTGGTCGTTGGTCGTTCGTCGTTGGTAGTTGGTCCAATTTCTCTACCAAAAAGCGGTTGAGGTCTGCGCAGAAGTCCACATCTACTCCTGCGAGGCGGTCCACCTCCACGAGGATGTCGTTAGAAGGCGAGACGTTGAGGGTCACCAAATCATAATCGGTATCCTTGAGGAAGTCCTCTATCCAATTTTGCAAGTCTTGTTTGTTCAGCATAATTACGTTGTTTACATGTCATTCTCGCGACCATCTCGCGACCATCGTGAACGCCACTATAGAGTCCGTTTATTTTATCTGACGACCGGTGGTGTCATATACTTTCTCTCCGCGGATGATATAAATCGCTCCGTCGATGAATTGTTTACGCGGTGCATTGCCGGACTCAATATTCTCACAACCGGTAGTTGTGTTCGTACCGTTCACGCCCATCACTACACGACGGCGTCCGGGATTCGGGTTCGGCGCAGCATCAGGTACTTCACTCATTCTG
>Ga0265299_10000075_pt1 | contig 140067 bp, 107 predicted proteins | sample AusTroGonzalo_MG_4_FD_193485 | JGI IMG/M metagenome (GOLD analysis project Ga0265299, IMG submission 193485) | Bovine rumen microbial communities from tropical cattle in Woodstock, Queensland, Australia - Gonzalo_02 | ecosystem: Host-associated > Mammals > Digestive system > Stomach > Rumen ... | reverse complement strand
GTCGGCGGCATCCTGCACATCGGTCACCAGGAACTCGATTTCGTTCTGCTCGTAAATCTTACCTTCCAGGGAAAAATTACCTACTTCAGAGTGACCGTATTTGATTTGTCCACCCACCTTCGAGATGTTCAGCATACATTCTTTGCGGAACTCTTCAAACTTAGTGAAAGGAGTGGATTCATGATAACCGCGCTGGTCGGGAGTTAAGAAAAGGTCGTCACCTTCGCCAATCACATAGTATTCCAACTCGCCCATAGCCTGGAAAGTCATGCCAGTCACCTTGGTGAAGGAGTCGGCAGCCTTGCGCAGGACATATTCGGGAGAGTTTTCCATGGGCTGACCGTCCTTGTTGAAGTAGGAGCACAGCATGGAAAGGGTGGGAATTTCGGCAAATGGATCCAAAAAGGCCGTGCTGAAACGCGGAATCACGTACAGGTCGCTGGAACCTGCATGGATGAACGACGGGAAAATGTTGGAACCGTCCACACGCTCGCCGGCAGACAGAATCTGCTCGAGATATTCACGGTTGTTCAACACGAAATTCAGGGTTTTCAAGCGACCGTCACCTGCCACATAATGGAAGTTGACCATAGGAATTTCCTTTTCCTCAATGAATTTGATGATGTCAGCTTTGGTGAATTCTTTGGGATCCTTTTTCAGGTAACTTACTAAAGGATTCATGCTCATTAACAGGTTGTCTTTCATGATAGTTTTTGTTTTATATTATTTCAATTTATTGTCTTTTTTAGGGGTTGCAAAGTTACGCAAAGTTTTTGAGATTATCAATCTATTTTGAAATAAAAGTTTTTTAGCCGTTTACAATGGTGTCTATCGTATTTTTTTCTACCTTTGCCAAGCTAAAATATCCTGTGATGTTTCACTTCAAACATTTCTCGCTCTATCACGAAAACAGCGCGCTGAAAATCTCCACCGACGCGGTGTTGCTGGCTGCTTCAACACCCGTCAACGGGGTGCAATCCCTGCTCGACATCGGATGCGGCTGTGGGGTGATAGCCTTCTGCCTGGCATGGAAAATGCAGCAGGAAAAAGAGCAAGAGGCTTCCCGACAGGAAATCATCGGCATCGACATCGATAAGGCTTCTGTTGACGAAGCCCTGAAAAATTTGGAGTTTTTCCCGAAAAAAGAGGGACAGCATATTACCTTTCGCCAGCAACGCATCCAAGACTTTGCGCAAGAGCGGCAGGAAAAGTTCGACCTGATTGTCTCCAATCCCCCGTTTTTTGTGGACTCGCTAAAACCTAACACGGCACAGAAAAATGTCAGCAAACACAACGACAGCCTGTCCTTCGAAGACCTGCGAGATGCGGTGACCCAACTGCTGGCTCCCCAAGGCTCCTTCTACCTGATACTGCCCACCAACGAAAGCAATCGCTTCGAACAAATCTCGCATAGCCACCTGTCCAAAACCCACCAGCTGCTCATCCAGCCCACCCCCTCCAAACCCGTCAACCGCCTCATCACCCACTACTCCCTTTCTCCCTCAACCCTTCCCTGCCACACCTCAACCCTCTGCCTCCGAGATACCAGTGGCAACATGTCTCAGGACTATCAACAGCTGACAGAGGAGTTTTTAATCAAATGATTTTTTTTTGTATTTTTGCATCCTTTATGATTTCGATTCTATCGACTAAGAATTATTAACTACGACTCAATTATATTTTGATATGAAAAAGATATTCAAAGGATTATTATTCACACTATTAGCTGTTTTCTGCTGCGGTGCAGCCTTCGCTCAAAACCCCTCCTACCAGCAGAACAGCAACAAGATGATGCAGATGCTGAGAGCCATCAACGACTTGTATGTTGACACCGTCAACTTCGAGCCGCTGGTGGAAAAAAGTATTGTGGAAATGTTGAAAGAACTGGACCCCCACTCTATTTATATTCCCAAGAAGGAAGTCCAGCAGACCAACGAGCCCCTGGAAGGCAAGTTCGACGGCATTGGGGTGACTTTTCAGTTGATTAAGGATACTATCAACGTGATGGAAGTGATTCCCGACGGTCCGTCAGATAAAGTGGGTCTGCGCGCTGGCGACAAGATTGTGAGGGTGGACACCGCCGTTGCCTGCGGTAAACATGTGAACAACAAGTGGGTACAGAGCCACCTGCGCGGGGTGAAAGGCACCAAGGTGGTGGTCGGCGTAAAGCGTGGCCGCAATCCTGAACTGCTCGAGTTTACCATCACCCGCGACAAAATCCCCATGAACAGCGTGAACGTTTCTTTTATGGTGGACGACAAGACCGGTTATATCAAACTCGACCGTTTTGCGATGACCTCTCCTAGTGAGGTGAACACCGCGCTGACCAAGCTCACCGCCCGTGGCATGAAAAACCTCATCCTCGACCTGCGTGGCAACGGTGGCGGATATTTGGATGTTGCTTTCCAGATTTCCAACATCTTCCTCGGTGCCGACCAGATGATTGTCTATACCGACAACTTCAGAAAGACCGGCCAACAGTTCAAATCCAACGGCAAAGGCGAGTTCCAAAAAGGCAAGCTGATAGTGCTGGTGGACGAAGGTTCGGCTTCGGCTTCTGAAATCGTCTCTGGTTGTGTTCAGGACTGGGACCGCGGCTTGGTGGTAGGTCGCCGTACCTTCGGCAAGGGACTGGTGCAGAAACCGCTGTATCTGAACGACCAGTCGATGGTGCGTCTCACCATTTCGCACTACTACACCCCCACCGGACGCTGCATCCAGAAACCTTACGACGATGGAGTGGAAAGCTACCTTAACGACCTTAACAATCGTAGCAAACACGGCGAGTACCTGACTGCCGACAGCATCAAATTCCCCGACTCGCTGAAATATACCACCCCCAGAGGGCGCGTGGTTTATGGTGGCGGTGGCATCATGCCCGACATCTTCATCCCCTTGGATACCTCCAAATACTCCACTTTCTACAACGAGTTGGCCCGTAAAGGCATCTTCGGCGGCTTCACTATGGACTATATGGAAACCCACCGCGATGAAATGAAAGCCCAATATCCCACTTTTGAAGACTATAAAAATAACTTCGTCATCAGCGATGATTTGTACAACGAGTTTATTCAATACGCCAAAAAAGAAGGGGTGAACGACAGCGTGAAGTTTGTGTTCTCCTCATACGTTCAGGGCTTTGTGAAAGAGAACAAAGGCAAACTCGACTCAATGTACAGCAAAAACTTCGACAACAAAGCCGAATTCGACCAGATGCTGACAGAATACATCCAGAAGCAGCAGAAAGAGGCACTGCGACTGAAAAACCTCAGCAAGGCTCCCGAATACATCAAGGAATACCTGAAGTTTGAGATTGCCCGCACACTGTATAGCTACGGCGAAGCCTACCAGGTGTTCCTCACCAGCGACGATACCTTCCAGAAAGCAGTGGACATCATGAAGGACAACAAGATTTTCAAAAAATTCAAAGTCAACGACTAATGATTTCGAAGGAAACCATTGATGAAATCTACTCCGCCGCCCAGATAGAGGAGGTTGTGGCCGATTTTGTCCCGCTGAAACGCCGCGGACAGAACTGGGTGGGCGTGTGTCCTTTTCACAATGACAAAAATCCTTCGATGTATGTGAGTCCCCGCCTGGGGATCTTCAACTGCTTTGTGTGCCACACTGGTGGCAATGCCGTCAACTTCGTGATGAAACACGAGCAGATCTCCTACCCCGAGGCACTGCGCTATCTGGCCAAGAAATATGGCATCAACATTGTAGAGGATGCCCGCTCGGAAGACCTCACCGATGAGGAAAAGCTGAAGGAGAGCTTGGTAGCGGTCAACAAGTTTGCTGAGCAATATTTCATTGATCAGCTACTTAATACCGAAGAGGGACAAACCATAGGTCTCTCCTATTTCAAGGAACGCGGCTTCAACCAGCAGACCATTGAAAAGTTCAGACTCGGCTACTGTCCCGACGGCTGGGACAAGTTCACCCAGGAAGCCCTGAAAAACGGCTACCAGTTGGAGCATCTCATCATGACCGGCCTGACCAAAAAGTCGGAAAGCGGCAAGGTCTTCGACTTCTACCGCGGACGCGTCATCTTTCCCATCTACGACAAGCTGGGCAAGCCCGTAGGTTTTGGTGGACGTATCTTGAAAAAAGAGGAGAAAATAGCCAAGTATTTCAACTCGCCCGAAAGTCCCGTTTACCACAAGAGCAATGTGCTCTACGGCTTTTACCAGGCTCAGCGTTCCATCAAAACCCAAGACAATGTCTATCTGGTGGAAGGCTATACCGATGTGCTGTCGATGGTACAGGCTGGCATCGAGAATGTAGTGGCTACCTCCGGCACCGCTTTCCCCGACGGACAAATACGGCTGTTGAAGTCCAAGACCAACAATGTGACGGTGCTGCGTGACGGTGACAAAGCCGGTATCAATGCCGCCCTGAAAGACATCAACATTTTGTTGGGCAACGGCTTCAATGTCAGCGTGGTGATGCTGCCCGACGGGGAAGACCCCGACTCTTTCGCCCAGAGCCACAGCGATACCGAGATTACCGACTACCTGAAAACCCATGCCGACAGCTTTATCCTCTTCAAAGCCAGAGTAATGGCTGCAGAGGCTGGCAACGACCCCGCCAAACGCGCTGCAATGGTGAAAGACATCATCCAGTCTATCGCCCTCATTCAGGACGACATCACCAAGCAGCTGTATATCAAGGAACTGTCTAAGCAGTTTGACTTGGATGAAAAATTTCTCACCGCCGAGCTGAGAAAGAATGTCATCAAAACCATCAAAGAAAACGCCAAAAACGAAGGTGGCCAACAGGTTGAAATCCATACCTCTCCGGAAGAAAACACCAGCAACAATACCGACCTTCTTCATGACGACAACAGTCTCTATCATATAGAAGAAAAGATTATCCTGCTGATTTTGCAATTCGGGGCCTACGAAATCGATGCCGAAACCACGGACGAAGAGGGACAGGAACTTTGCCAGAAAATCAGGCTCGACCAGTATATCTTCAACGAGTTCTCGGAAGAGGAAATCTGCTTCCAGGATGAGTTGTTCCAGAAGATTTATGAAGAATATGCCATCATTGCCGGCCAGTTCTCCCATCAAGATGATATCAAAAAAGCTTTTGTTAACCACAAAGACGACACGATACGGCAGTTTGCCATCGAGCATCTGATGGAAGAAGACATTGAAATCAGTCCCAAATGGCTGCACCGCTTCGAGGTCAGCACCGACAATGTAAAGAACAGCTGCTACAAATTCAACGAGGACGTCTATCACAGCATCATGCTGTTCAAATACAGAATTGTGGAGCAATATCTGAAATTCCTGCACGAGGAACTCGGAAAAGAGTATCCCGACGATATCATCAACAAGATGCTGCAGAAATACGACATTCTGAACAAACGGAAATGTGAGATTGCGAAACTGATCAACCTGGTAATCGTAAAATAAACGAAGAATTAAGAACTAAAAACTAAGAACCTTGCAAACCTTTATCATAATTCTTAACTCTTAACTTTTAGTTCTTAGTAATAAACATAAAAGCTATGGAACCACTCAACAATAACAACCGCGGATTTTCCTCCAACCTAGGCGCCATCTTGGCCGCCACGGGAGGGGCTATCGGCTTGGGCAACATCTGGCGTTTTCCCTACACCGTGGGCGAAAACGGCGGTAGTGCTTTCATCCTTATGTACATCTTCTTTGTCTTTTTGCTGGGAGTTCCCGTCATGATGAGCGAGATTATCATCGGACGTCGCTCGCAGAAGAATGTGATGGGGGCCTTCAAAATGCTGGCTCCGAAACAGAAAGGATGGATGGGGATGGGAGTGCTCAGCCTTGTGGCAGCCCTCATCATCTACTCTTTCTACAGTGTGGTGGCCGGCTGGACACTCAACTATGTCATCTTGTCGAGTAGTGGCGAACTGGTGGGCAAAAATCCTACGGAAATAAGCCAACTGTTCGTCAACTTCACCCAAACCTCCTTCTGGCCGCTGTTCCACCAGTTTATATTTCTGGTCTTAACAGCCAGTATTGTGATTTTAGGTGTGCAGAAAGGCATCGAAAGATATACCAAAATCCTGATGCCTATACTTTTGATACTGATGATATTGATGTGTATCCGCTCGCTGACCCTTGATGGAGCCCGACAGGGTATTGATTTCCTCTTCAAACCCGACTTCAGCAAAATCACCGGCGACTCAGTACTCGAAGCTTTGGGACAGGCTTTGTTCTCTCTCAGCATCGGCATGGGCGCACTCATCACCTACGGCTCCTATATCCGTAAGGAGGACAACCTGTTCACTACCAGCCTGTGGATAGCCGGTGCCGACACCTTTATCGCCATCCTGGCCGGCATCTCCATTTTCCCCGCAGTGTTTGCCTTCGGTCTCAGCCCCGCCGCCGGTCCAAGCTTGGTTTTTGAGGTGCTGCCCAACGTGTTCAACAGCATGCCGGGAGGAAGACTTTTCTCCGTGGTGTTTTTTGTGCTCCTCAGCATCGCCGCCCTCACCTCCACCATCTCGCTATTGGAAGTGCTAGTGCTGTGGGCGGTGGAAGAATTGCATTGGAGCCGTCGCAAAGCAGCCATCCTCTCCTCTCTGCTGGTCTTTATCATTGGTGCCTTTTGCGCCCTCTCCTTCGGTCCCCTGAGTGATGTCAAGCTTTTTGGACATACCATCTTCGATTTTTGCGACACGCTGACCGCTACCTACATGATGCCTATCGGAGCGTTGTTCTTCACCCTCTTTATCGGTTGGTACTTGCCCAAGGCAGAGGTGTATGACGAACTGTCCAACAGCGGCCAACTCAAAGCCCGCTATTTCAAAATCTTCTACTTCATCATCCGATACATCGCTCCTCTGGCATTGTTGAACGTGCTGCTGACAGGAATTTTATCATAATTGATAATTGACAATTGACAATTGATAATTGATAGTTGATAAAGCTCAGTTTTCAAATTTCTGTTATTATAAAAATGAACACCACCCAAAAAATCAAACTGAAACCCGGCAATATGCTGAACCCCGCCCCCGTGGTGATGGTCAGCTGCGGAGAGACTCCCGACGAATATAATATCATTACAGTGGCTTGGACCGGCACCATCTGCTCCGACCCGCCTATGTGCTATATCTCAGTACGTCCCGAACGGCATTCCTACAACATTCTTAAGGAACGGAAACAGTTTGTCATCAACCTGGTGAACGAGCCCTTGGCAGCGGTTTGCGACTGGTGTGGCGTGCGCTCAGGCAAGAAATACAACAAATTCTTCGAGACCGACCTCACCCCTGTCAGAGGCAGCATGGTCAAAGCGCCTATGATATACGAGTCGCCTGTCAACCTCGAATGTGAAGTGACCGACATCATCCCTCTGGGCTCACACGATATGTTTATCGCCAAGATTGTGGCTGTTCACGCCGACCCGCGCTATATGGACAAGAAAACGGGAGCTCTAGATCTCAAGCGCGCCAATCTGGTGGCCTATTCGCACGGACAATATTATGCCTTAGGCAAAATCTTAGGCAAATTCGGTTTTTCAGTAGAAAAGAAGAAATAATCCCTTCTATTGTTTCAAGTGCTCTTCGTGGAATTTGGCAATCTTGTTCCACAGATGCACTCTTTCAATACCCATCACGTTGTGGTCGTGAATGGTATAGGGGAAGTAATCCACCTCCACGCCGGCTTTCACCGCTTCTTTCATCAGCTCTAACGACTGCTGCCAAACAACAGTGTGGTCCTGGCAACCATGCATCACCAACAGGTCACATTGCACATTCTTGATTTTGTCCAACAGGCTGGCTTTGGCATAGCCATCGGGGTTCTCTTCCGGAGTATCCATATAACGCTCGCCATACATCACCTCATACCATTTCCAGTCCACCACAGGACCGCCGCAAGAGGCAGCCTTGAAAGCCTCTGGATGGCGTGTCACCAGCGATAAGGTCATGAAACCTCCATAACTCCATCCGTCCAGTCCAATGCGCTTAGAATCGACGTATGGCAGCGATTTTAGGTATTCCACACCGCACATCTGGTCTTCCACCTCCAAATCGCCCAAGTGGCGGTGGATGCATTTCTCAAATTCGGCTCCACGGTTGGCAGTGCCACGGTTATCCAAAGTGAAAATCACATAGCCCTGCTGTGCCATGTAGTACAGGAAAGTGCCACCCGACATGAAAGTGTTGGTCACCAACTGTGAGTGGGGACCACCGTAAACATAAATCAAGCAGGGATACTTCTTGGTTCTGTCCATATTAGGAGGCAGTATCATGCGGCAATACAAGTCGTCACCCGCCTTGTTCTTGATGCTGAAAATGGACACCTCGCCCATTGTGCAGTCAGCAAACGGGTTTTTAGACGATTTCAGCAGTTTGGAAACCTTTCCGTTGCTGTTCTTCAAATAGATTTCGCGAGGAGTCTCCAAATTGGTGAAATAGTCAATATAATAACTCATATCCGAAGAGAAACGCGGAGTATGGGTGCCTGATTCCGGGGTCAGGTTGTCCAACTTGCCGCTTTTGATATTCACCCTGCACACATACTGGTCAACAGGTTTGTCCAACGAAGCCAGGAAATAGATATTCTCTTCCTTCGGATCCAAGCCTATCAACTCGCTCACTTCCCAATCGCCCTTGGTCAGCAGAGTATTGGTGCCCGCCGTTAAGTCATACAGGTAAATATGGTTCCAACCATCTCGGCGGGTCTGCCACAAAAAACGATTGTTTTTCAAGAACACTGGACGGGTCTGCGGCTCTACATAACGATTATCTTTTTCTTCAATCAGCACACGGGTCTTGTTTCCTGTCAGCAAATCATATTCTATCAGCTTGGCATGATTCTGTGCCCTGTTCAAATGAGTAATATACAAGTATTTCTCATCGGGAGAAAAGGTGATATTGGTCAGAAATTCACCGTCAGCCTTGTCGGTTTTGATGTAATGATACACTGCCTGACCTTTGGCTACAGAGGCTTTCACATCAAAAATACCGGCTTTCACCTCATGGCTGGTGCGACCGGCCATAGGGTATTTCATGTATTCTACAGTGGCTATTGGAGTGGAAGTGTTCACCAGCGGATAATCTTCAACCATGCTCTCGTCCATGCGGTAAAAGCAGATGTAATTGCCTTTCGGTGAGAAATACTGACCTTCATTAATACCCCATTCGCTGCGGTGTACACTCTCGCCAAAAACAATGTGCTTGCCTGTATCGGGACACAAAAGAATGGGCTTGTAGTCATTCAAAATACTCTCCACATACACATAGCCGTTTCTTTTGGCCACAAAAAGAAAGTTCTCCATTTGGTAGTCAAACACATCGTCTGATGGAACTGTGCTCACCTTGTTGGTGGTCAAATCCAGCACCTTGTCAAAGGCTGGCCAGTACAGTTTGTCTTTCCCTATCCAGCTGAACGAGGGAAAGCGCGACAGCTCTTCGTCCAGCAGTTTGGTCAACTGCTCTTGGGTCAGCAAGGTCTGCTCTTTGCCGGTTTTCGCATCGGTCAGCAATAAAGTGTTGTCCTTTATCTGCGCATATTGGTTGGTCTCGGGCCGCCACGAAAGGTTACGGATATTGTCGTAGCTGTATTTGCCCTTGAAAATGCCTTCCAAGTCGATATAATTGATTTGCGCAAAAAGTGATACTGTGCTGATGAATAAAAACAGGGATAAAAACAGTCTTTTCATTGAATTGGTATTTATAATTTGACTACTTTGTTGTCTATTAATTGGTATTGCTCTCCTGTGGCACGACAAACGGCAAAGCCTTTTTTGTCGAACTGCAAAGTCTGCCCATTTTCGCTCATCCATCCTGCATGGCGGGCAGGATTGCCGGTCATCAGCTCATAGTCAAGCACATCGTGGGTCACTACAGAGCCGGCACCGATAAAGGCATAGCGACCGATACGGCGTCCGCAAACAATGGTGGCATTAGCTCCTATAGTAGCGCCCTTGCCGATATGGGTCGGGGCAAACTCGTTTTTCCGCTCTACCGCACTGCGAGGGTTCACCACATTGGTGAATACGGCCGAGGGACCGATAAACACCTCGTCCTCGCAGACCACACCTTTGTATAGCGACACATTGTTCTGGATTTTCACTCGATTGCCTATCCTCACCTCCGAAGCCACAAACACATTCTGTCCCAAAATGCAGTCCTCTCCTATCGAGCAATCGGCCATCAGATGACAGAAATGCCATATCTTGGTCCCTTGGCCAATCTGGCAGGGTTGGTCCACCACCGCGGTTTTATGTATGTATGTTTCGTTGCTCATTTTACCACATTCCGTCAAACACCGTCCAGATATAGTCTCCTGTATCCCATGCCGTTTCGATGGCATAGGTACCACAACGACCGCTGTAATCGGTCAGCATCTGCAGTGCTTGCTCACGCTGTCCCTTTTTCAATAGCAGCAGGGCTTTGTCTTCTATGTCTTTCTGGTTGTCAAAAAATTCTTTCTGTATGGGCTTCCAGGTCATGTCAATCACCTTGCGCATATCGCCCCAACGCTGGGAGGCCAAAGTGCCCAGTCGGTTGAAGGCCCACCAAGCCGACTTGCGGCTGAAACCGGTTTCGCGTCCACAGGTTTTGTATTCCGAGGGCAGGTCGGTCACATTAGCATAGATAGGCACATATACCGAAGAAGCCACATTATCGAGGGCAAACCAGCAGAGCGCGCCCACTTCGTCGGGCAGGTCGCTGCGGCACTGGATAATGGTGGCATACACCGTAAACCAAACAGCGATATTGCGCTCGCCGTGGGCATGCCAACCGCCGTTGACCTTATGCAGCTTCAGCTCGTCGGTTTTCATAAAAGGATTGGCCAGCGGTGAAATCACCGTTTTGCCGTCTTTGTCGGTCACCGTGATGTTTTTGCGCATATCGTATTCCGTTCCTTCATAGTAATCCTGAAACACCCGCACCATATCAGACAAGGTGACCAATGAATCGGGTTTTACAGAGAACGGATAGTTTTCTGCATTGGGGTCTAATTTCAAGGAGGGGGCCAGCAGGTCGAATACGCGCCACTCGCGGCGGCGACAAGCCAACATCATACGCGAATCGGGAGCGTAGGCGTAAGCGAATCTGAAAGGCTCGCCGCTTTTCTTGCTCCACCAGCCGTTCTCTTCGGCCACCGAATACACATTGTCGGAAGCCATAAAGTAGTCCTTGTTCTTCAGGTCTATCTCGCGGATGGTAGAGGCATTGGCATTCACTGCCACATGGTCATCAGGAACACGCTGGGCAGCCCAAACGGCGCCCAACTTGCCCTTGCCAGGACCTACAATCTCAAGGTGCCACACCTCGTTCTTGTCGGCAATGGTCAGACACTCGCCCGCATCTATCCAGCCGTATTGCTTCAGCAGTTCACCGGCTGTCTTGATGGCGTCGCGTGCGGTAGTGCAGCGTTCCAGCATCAGCATACACAGGCGCTGGCAGTCAATCAGTCCGCTGTCGGACTTCAGCTCGCCGCGTCCGCCAAAAGTGGATTCGCCTATAGCCAACTGCTTCTCGTTGACACAGGGATAAGCGGTATTCAAGTACTGATAGGTATGGGCTACCTGCGGAATCTCGCCCACCGGAATGTTGTCGTAGCGGTTCATCTTGCCGGGCTCACTCTTGGCCCACACACGCTTGTATAGGGTTTCTGTGGCGCCTGCGGGATGGTCGGCCGCTTTCTCCACCGTGATATTGGTGCGCGAGCGACCGCTGTCGTCGGTATGCGAGGTCATCACCGAGCCGTCTGCCGATGCTTTCTTGCCCACCGTCACACTGGTACATTCCATGCCGTCGGTGAAGTTGTCGTTTTCAAATACATTTTGTCCATTTGCCCATACAAAGGCCAGAACAAAAAGTATCAATAATAATTTTTTCATTGTTATAATGTATTATGTTTACGTCACTAATTCCTAATCACCATATCCGCGCGTTGGCATTTCTCTTCCTGCGGCATCTGGGCGTTGATGCGCTCCTTGATCTCTTGTTCCGACAGGTTGGGATTACGCTTTTTGATGCGCGCTATCCGCACCTCCATCGGAGCATCCACTACCACCACCATGTCGAAATATCTCTCCAGTCCGTTTTCAAACAACACGGCCGTTTCCATCATCACCGAGGCGGTGCCTTGTTGCGCAGCCCAAGCCTTAAACAGCTCCATCACCTTCGGGTGTATCAGCCCATTGACCTGCGCTCTTTTTTCCGGATGCTGGAAGACACAAGCGGCCATTTTCTTCAGGTCCAGCTGGCCGTCGGTGAATACTTCCTCACCCAATTGTGTGCGGAGAGCCTCTATTACCTCTGGCATCCCATAGCATTTCTTGGCTTCCTCGTCGGCATAGAACACCGGTATGCCCATCTGCACAAAAAAACGGGAAATATAGGTTTTCCCAGTGCCGATACCTCCCGTTATCGCTATTTTTTTCATCGCTTGCTAACGTACATATAGCGTGAGCACCTCCGGTTTGTCCACAGACTTGAGGTCAGGATAATCCTGTTCCTTCAGAAAGTCACGCAGCTCCTTGTTGGAAAAAGAATAGGCACTGCGTTTCGACTTGTTCTTGATCAGCTCACTCACATTGAGATCCACCACCCTGTTTTCCTCATAGAAACTGGGGGTCAGGTAATTCAAGCCTTTGGTGCAGAATGTCAACAACAAGGTGGTATCAGACAGCGTGCAGGTCTTTTTCCCTTCCGGCAACGAGGAACAGGTCAGCTTGAACTCAAGCGTATGTTCTTGGTCTCTGGAAAAGTTGATAAAAAACCAGGCGATAGCCGACAGTAACAAACATACCAAAAAAGCTAACGGTGGCAGTTTAATCTTGTTTTTATTGTCTTGCTGCTGCTGATTTTCAATCTGCATGGCTTATTTCTTTTGTGCGTTTTTGGCTTCGTTCTCGTCCACCGCCACAGCGGCTTTCTCAACGGTAATCTTCACACCGTCGGCGATTTCTACAATAAACACCTTTTCCTGAACATCTGTAATCTTGCCATGAAGACCACCGATGGTGATGATTTTATCGCCTTTGGCCAGTTTACTTCTATATTCCTCAATCTGTTTCTGCTTTTTCTGCTGGGGTCTGATCATGAAAAAGTAAAAAATCAACAGCAGCAAAAGAATCATAATCAAGGTCATACTTCCGCCTCCTGCAGGCTGTCCTTCTTGTGCCGGAGCCATTAATAAAAATAATAAGTTGTTCATTTTCTATTTTTTAATATGATTAATAAATTTATGGTTCTACTACATTGGCCTTCAGTCTGAGGGTGGTCTGCACGGGATAGGTATTGGCCGACACCACCACCATCTTGCTCACCTCGCCTTTCTGGCTTTTCGAGTCAAACACCACGGTAATCTCGCCCGACTCGCCCGGTCTGATAGGAGCTTGCGGCGGCGTGGAGGTGGTGCAACCGCACGACGAGCGTGCGCTGGAGATAATCAGGTTCGATTTACCTGTGTTGGTGAATTTGAAGGCGTAGGTCAGCTTCTCGCCTTTGATAACCCTACCGAAATCGTATTCCAAGGTCTCGAATGTCAACACCGGCATCTTCTCCGCATCCTTCTTCGACAAGCCTTCCGCTGTCATAGGATTGTGCACATCAGAAGTGGTGAATCCCTCCTCCTTGTTCTTATCTCCACAAGCGCTCATCATCAACGCCATCAAGCATATACCACAAATCACTAGTGTTCTTTTCATTTTACTACGCTATCAAACCTCTTTTAACTCTTAACTATTATCTCTTAACTCTAAACTCAAATCAGTCCTCTCCCCATCTTATTCAGCTTCCCTTCTTCTTTCAAGTCCACCGCCATCTTGTCCAGCATGCCGTTGACAAACAGCTTGCTCTTGTTCGAGCTGTAGGTCTTTGCCAATTCAATATACTCGTTGATGGTCACCTTAATGGGAATATCCGGGAATTCGGTAAACTCGCAGAGCGCCATCTTCAGCAGTATGATGTCCAAACCCATGATACGCTCCAACTCCCAGTTCTGCAACTTCTGCTCTATCCTCTCTTCGTACTCGTTGTTGTGCGACAAGGTCAGCGTGTACAAGCGTTTGTAAAACTGCACATCGCTCTCTTCGCCCTCGCTCACCTCCTTAAACAGCGGGGAGATGGGACAATGGTTTTCCTGCGTCTCTTTGAAAATCTGGATGTTCTTATACAGCATCAACAAAGCTTCGTTGTAGTCGTCGAACCAGTGGATGTTTTTCTCCTCGAAAAACCAATGTATCAACTCGCTTTCCACAAACACCTTCTCCACAATGGTCAACACCAGCTCCTTGTCTTCTTTGTAGCTGCGCTGGGGATTTTTCATATACTGCTGGTACTCGAGCAACTGCACTATCTGCTGGTTCACCTGCACAATAAAGTCCGCATCGTTGCTCCAGTTGATTTTCTTCTCCTTATACAGACTGTTCAGCGTCACATTCTCGTCAATCTGCAAAATGACTTTGTTGTCCACAAACTTGGTGTTGGGATTCAAGTCGGCCTCCGTGGGGTTGATTTTGTTTTTCAAATCCTCCAACTTGTTGACTCTGTAACGATATACGGCCGAAAAAAGGGAGAAAAAATAGATGAACAAAGTGTAGCACGACTGGATGGCGGCACTTAGTTTTTTCTCGCCTTCCACCACATCTTCCCGGTCATTCATCTGATGGGAAAAGAAGGCCTGCATCACTTTGGTTCTCAAATAACGTCTGCTTACCATGTTTTTTGATTAGAGTTGCAAATATACAAAAATTTATCCAATCACTTCTTCCACTTTCTTCATCAGGGCGGTCTCCAGCTCTTTGGCCTTCACCACATACTCGTAAGCCTTGCTTACCTTCTCTTCTGCAAAGGCTTTGTCGTCCAAGCTGGAAGCGTTGATTTTCACATTCAGATAGGCACCCATCACGGCGGCACGGGCACACAATACGCCTACGCCGGCGTCGGTCACTGAGTTGGGATTGCCCTTTTCTATCATGGCAGCGCAAATCTCAAATACCTCGAAGCTGCGCTGGATAGTTTTGAAAGGCACCTCAATGGCATATTTGGTGGCTTCCTGAATAGCCTGCTTGCGGGCAGCCTTTTCAGCGTCATTGCTCTTGGGCATGCCAAAGGCTTCCATAATCAGGTTGAAGGAATGGGTATCCTCGTCCACCAACCACAACAGCTCGTCTTTGAGTTTCTGACCCTTTTCGGCCCACTGTGAGAATTCCTCCCAGCGCTCGTCCCAGCCGGGCTTGTGCGATGACAGGTTGGCCACCATGGTTCCCAGTGCGGCACCAAGGCTACCCATATAGGCTGAAATGGAACCACCACCAGGGGCAGGACTTTCAGATGCGGTCTCGTTGGCAAAACCGGTGCAGCTCATGTCCACCAGCTTCTCGGTTTTGTTGTCTTTCTCAATCAGATATTCAATCACCTTCTCTTCCGGATTGAAGGGCTTCAGGTCGTCCAAGCCCATCGACTTGATGGCGATCTTGATGATTTCGGGCTCATCGATACCCAATGAGCGCTGCTGTTTGGCCAGGAAATACTTACCTGCGTCAATCAGGGTTTTCTTGGGCACCAGTCCCACGATTTCCGTACCGGTCACGCGAATACCTCTGGCAGCAGCTTTGTTGCACACCTCCTCAAAGGCAATGTGCAGCGGGGTGGCATTGGTATCGGTGATGTTCATAGACACCTGAGCCACGCCATATTCCTTGATAAACCAGCCAATAGCTTTAGTTCCCTTGAGGGTACCGGGCATATAGATGGTGTTGCCGTTTTCGTCTTTCATAATCTTGCCCACAATCGGGTTGCCCTCACGTTTCGGACGACCTTTCTCGCGCACGTCAAAGGCAATGGCGTTGGCACGGCGAGTGGAAGTTGTATTCAAATTGTAGTTCACGGCAATCAGAAAATCACGGGCACCGATGGCGGAAGCACCACTCTTGGCCACCTCTTCGGTAAATTCGGTAGGTCCGAAGTCGGGTTTCCACTCGGCAGTGGCGATACGCTCTTTCAAAGCCTCATACTCACCGTTGCGGCAGTTGGCCAGGTTACGGCGCTTGGGCTCAAAGGCGGCGTTCTCGTAGCAGAAAACGGGAATGTTCAGATTCTCGCCTACCATCTTGGCCAACTTGCGGGCATACTCGGCGGTTTCTTCCATGGTGATGTTGGAAACGGGCACCAGAGGACAAACGTCTGTAGCACCAAAACGCGGATGGTCGCCATGATGTGTTCTCATGTCAATCAACTCTTTGGCTTTGGCTATCACCTTGTAAGCGGTAGCCACCACCTCGTCGGGAGTGCCTACAAAAGTCACCACCGTACGGTTGGTGGTAAAGCCGGGATCTACGTCCAACAGCTTCACGCCTTCTGATTTTTCTATCTCGTCGGTAATCTGTTTAATCACTTCCAGGTTACGACCTTCGCTGAAATTGGGAACACATTCGATTAATTGTTTCATCTCTGTTTTTTTATTTTATTGATTACTAATATCTTCAATAATATGGATACCTGTTACAAACCTACATAAAATTTTTTGGATTTTCAACAAAAAAGGCTGCATTTAGCAGCCTTTTTTTTAGAGGTCTCTTCCAGACTCGAACTGGAGTAAATGGTTTTGCAGACCAGCGCCTAGCCACTCGGCCAAGAGACCTTTTTTGGGACTGCAAAAATACAACTTTTTTTTGAATTAACGACGACTAAAGTGATTTTTTATTTATTGTCTTTATAATTAGCATATTAACACATTCAAACCCTCAAACAATAACACATTCTCACATTAACACATTAACTAATTTTGTTGTTGTTGCAGTCTGATATTCTGACGTTTGCGTTCGGTTTCGTCGAGGATAATCTTGCGCAGGCGCAGCGATTGCGGCGTGATTTCCAGGTATTCGTCAGGTCCGATGTATTCCATGTATTCCTCCAGCGACATCTTGATGGCGGGTGCAATATGCATTTTCTCGTCACTACCGGCGGCACGCATGTTCGACAGTTTCTTCGATTTGCACACATTCACCACCAAATCGTCGGGACGGATATGCTCGCCTATCACCTGGCCGGCATACACCTGGTCGTTGGGCTCGATAAAGAAGCGGCCGCGGTCTTGCAGCTTGTCTATCGCATACGGATAGCTCTGACCGGTCTCCATGGCAATCAACACGCCCACATGGCGTCCCTGTATATCTCCTTTCCAAGGCTGGAATTCGATGAAACGGTGCGACATGATAGCTTCTCCTTCTGTAGCCGTCAAAACCTGGTTGCGCAAGCCGATAATACCCCTTGAGGGTATCTGGAAGTCGAGGTGCACACGGTCGTTCACGGTCTCTATGTTCATCAGGTCGCCCTTGCGGCGGGTGACAAAGTCGATAACTCGGCTCGAGAACTCCTCGGGTACCAACACGGTCAGCTGCTCTACGGGCTCGCATTTCTGTCCGTCAATTTCCTTGATAATCACCTTCGGCTGGCCTACCTGCAACTCATAACCCTCACGGCGCATGGTCTCAATCAGCACCGACAGGTGCAGTACTCCTCGTCCATACACATTCAGCATATCGGGCGAGCCGGTCTCCTCTACACGCAGCGCCAGATTTTTCTCCAACTCAAGGAAGAGTCGGTCGCGCAGGTGTCTCGAAGTCACATATTTGCCTTCCTTGCCGAAGAATGGCGAGTTGTTGATGGTGAACAGCATACTCATGGTAGGCTCATCCACCTTGATAGGCGGCAGTCCTTCCGGCTCAAGAGCATCGGCTACGGTATCGCCAATCTCAAAATTGTCGAGTCCCAAGATAGCACACAGCTCGCCGGCTTCCACTCTGGTTTTGATTTTCTCCTTGCCCAGACCTTCAAACACATACAGCTCTTTCACCTTGGAGGGCACCACACTGCCGTCGCGTTTCACCAGCGACACATTCTGTCCCCATTCCAAGCCGCCTCTTTTGATACGGCCTACGGCAATACGGCCCACGTAGGAGGAATAGTCCAACGAGGAAATCATCATCTGCAGCGTACCCTCTTCGGCTTTGGGTGCGGGAATATGCTCAATAATCTGGTCCAACAGGTAGGAGATGTCATTGGTAGGAGTTTTCCAATCGGGTCCCATCCAGCCTTGCTTGGCCGAACCATATACGGTGGGGAAGTCCAGCTGGTCGTCGCTAGCACCCAAATTGAACATAAGCTCAAATACGGCCTCCTGAGCGAGTTCCGGGTTGCAGTTGGGCTTGTCTACCTTATTGATGACGACAATCGGTTTAAGGCCCAATTCTATGGCTTTCTGGGTCACAAAACGGGTCTGAGGCATGGGGCCTTCAAATGCGTCCACTACCAACAGCACACCGTCGGCCATGTTCAACACACGTTCCACCTCGCCACCAAAGTCGCTGTGGCCAGGGGTGTCGATGACGTTGATCTTGCAGTCCTTGTATCTTACCGACACATTTTTGGAAAGAATGGTGATGCCTCTTTCGCGTTCCAGGTCGTTGTTGTCCAACACCAGCTCTTGTACTTGCTGGTTGGCGCGAAACAGGTGTGCCTGGTACAAAATACGGTCAACCAAGGTGGTTTTCCCATGGTCCACATGGGCGATAATAGCAATATTTCTAATGTTTTGCATCTTCTGAGATCGATTTTTTTTTGAGGGTGCAAAGATACAAAAAAAATGGGCTAATTGATGAATATGCTGAGGGGCTAGCTAAAAAAAAACGGGACACCGTTTCCGATGTCCCGTGTAAAATATTTGTAAGGGCAGATGTCCACCCTTACAAGTTTAAAGATTATCTAACGATAGCCACTTTGTAAACTCCGATACCGTTGTCGGTAGCCAGTCTTACAACATAGTTGCCGTTAGCTACGTTCAGTGAGATTACTTCAGGACTGTTGATTACCTTGCCAGTGTAAACTTGCTTACCGTAGATGTCATAGATATCGATGTTGGAGATAGCTATACCTTCTTCGTTCACAACGTATACATTGTTCAGGTAGCTGTAAACCTTGATGCTGCTCAGGTCAGCATTAGCAATACCAACGACGGGTTCAACTGGCAGAGCCTTGGTGGTGAATGCGTTGGAAGCCCAATCTGAATACATGCTGGTGCCGCAAACAGCTCTTACACCCCATGAATACAGTGTATTGGGAGTCAAGCCGGTCAGTGCCAGTGAGGTTGAAGTTACAGTCTGAGTAGTGTAGTCAGCATCATTAGCTGTCTTGTAGCGTACTTCGTAGCTGGTAGCGTTGCCCACCCAGCTTACCACTGCTGAAGTAGTGTCGATGTCAAATGCAGTCAAGTTGGTTGGAGTCTGGCAGTTGGCTTCGAATACAGCAGTGATGGTGTGGTTGCCGGTTACGTTGTAGAAGGTGTATGAGCTGAGCTGACCTCTGCTTGAACCGTCAACGATTACGTCGGCCACTACATAGTAGTCATTAGGAGTGATGGTGAAGGTTCTGCTGCTGCCATATTCAACACCAGTTTGAGTAGCAGGAGCAATAGTACCGTTAGCACCCTGAGTTACAGTGATGGTGTAGGTCTTGATAGCAGTAGTAGCAGTCAAGGTGATATCCTGTACCAGTGCATCCAGAGTGAAGTAACCGATACCGTTGTTGTAAGTAACGTTCACGATAGCATTGCCTGCAGTTACGTTTACTACTTCGTAACCCACTTCAGGAACGATGGTGTAAGAAGGAGTTGCACCGTAAGCGTACATCATGGTACCAGGAGCGATGGTAGCGTGAGCAGGTTGATCAACGGTTACCGTTACATTGTTAGAAGCGAAGATAGCGTAGATTTCGATGTCACCCTGAACATCTTCAATGGTGAAGGTGTTGCCCGGAACAATGATTTCTACACCGTTAGCGGTTACGCTTACCAAATGATAACCAGTAGCAGGAGTAACAGTGTAGATTACATCTGAACCAGCCTGTACGGTAGTGGTAGCAGGAGTGATGGTGCAGCTTGCAATGTTAGTAGAAGCAGTCAAAGTGTACATAGTAGCTTCGAAAGAAACCACCACATTGTGATCAGCTGTAACATTGATGAATTCGTAGGAAGTGATAGCACCCATGCTGATACCATCGATTTCTACGTCGGCTACCTGATAGTTTTCGTCAGGAGTGATAGTCAAAGTGTAGTTGCTACCGTATGACAATTCTTCATTGATAGTAGTAGCACCATTAACTGTACCATGTTCACCAACGATACCAGTAATTGTGTATACGAATTCTGCGAAGGTTGCGTATACTTCATGATCAGCATCGATAGCAGTGAATGAAACGTTTTCAGCAGTTACATCGTCAGCTTGTGTGTATTCTTCAACGAGTTCGCCATCAACATAAATGTTTTCGATGTAGTAGCCTTCATTTGCCACAATTTCGTACAATAAATCTGTACCATAGTTGACGGTTTGACTTCCAGAAGGAGTGATGTTACCACCAAAGCCAGCACCACCGGTCATTGTGTAGGTGTACATCTGGAAGATAACATCGATAGTGTAGTTGTCGGCTACATTTTCAATAGTGGTAGTGTAAGTGTCTTCAACACCGGTCAAGTCAACAGCTTCGTTGTTGATGGTGATAGAAGCAATGTAGTATCCTTCATCAGCAGTAGCGGTGAAGTCGTAATTGAATGGTGCATCAGGAGTATAGATGAACTGAGCGCCTTCGCTTACAGTACCGTTACCGTATGCATTGGTAGTGATCGTATAAGTGTTGGGTGCGAAGCTTACAGTGAACTCATGGCTTTCAACGATGTAGTTGAATTGGTAGTTACTAGCAGTGTAGAGGTTCTGACCATCCAAATCAACATTGTAGATAGAATAACCAGTAGCAGGAGTGATATCGCTATACCAGTCGTCAGCGTAGTTCACGATAGTGCTGTAGCTTTCACCCTCAACCAACAGACCGCTTGCGTCAGCATAACCCTGACCAGCCAATACATTGTAAGTGATAGCGAAGGTATCCACCTTAACCACAGCTTCGATAGTGTAGTTTTCAGCGACAGAATCCATAGTGAAGTAATAGTAATGAGGATCGCTTAAGAAGACTACTTCATCAATTCTGTCAACTCCGTTCACGAGGAACTGATACAGGTGGAAGTGCTCTTCAACAGTACCAACAACCCACATAGAATTGTATTCAGCCACATACTGGGTATCAGGAATAATAGTACCCATGATGTCAGTAATACTGTCATACGTATTGTAATTGCTTACGAATGCGTCGATTCTGTAACCGAATTTAAGATCAACATTTTGAGTTTCAGTAACATTTGTGAAAGTATAGCTGTCGATACGACCCATTGAAGTGCCGTTTACAATCACATCAACAATATGATAACCGTCATTTTCATCAGCATAGAAGGTAACGGTAGTATCCACATCGTTGTTTACTGAGTAATCAACCCAAGTAGTATAGGTATCACCAACGTTCATCAGTTCACTGTCATTAGCAAAACCCTTACCAGTCAATACATTGTAGTTGATAGCCACGGTGTCTCTTCTGAATGTAGCGTTCAGATAGTAGTTAGCCACCACCAAAGTATCGATAGTGTAGTTGTAAGTACCGTCACCATTGTCAACAACGTCTGCAAACACATCAATCTGCATATCAGGATCCATCGGGCTAAGAGTCAAGCCTGTCAAGAAATAGTGAGGATCAGCCACCATGTTCACAGTGAAAGGATCAGGATTGATGGTGGTGTCAGTAGCTGCGGGTACGAATGCACCACCGAGATCACTATAGAGATCTGATCTGTAATTTTCAACAGACTTGAAGATATGGAACTCGAGTTTGAAGTCCACGAATACAGTATGAGGTTCAGTAACATTCTCTAAAGTGTAGAGCATAAAGTTAGCACCTGTACCGTCTTCAGGAACAACCTGTACATTGTCAACCCAAACACCAGCCACGTGATACATAGGATCTGGAACGAGGTTCAGGGTGAGGTCTTCGCCATAGTTAACAGCGATAGTACCGTTAGGAGTAACTGTACCGTTTTCAGCATAAGTAACAACAACATCGTTCACAGGATATACCTTGAAGTTGTCGATGCTGAATCCCAGGTTACCAGCCAATGAGGTAGCGTGGAAACCGAAGTTGTAAACGCCAGCTTCAGTAATTTCAATAGTGTTGGTAACAGTCTCCCATGCGGTGTTGTTGAAAGTATGGGCAGCCAAAGCGTTGGTCATATCAGCGATATGAGCACCATTGCCATAGAATACTTCAAATGATTCAGTCAGCGAGCTGTTAGCCATGTAGTCGTAGCTGATGGTATAAGTACCAACAGGCATTTCAATACAAGGTGACATCATCCAGTCGTCAGCAGCCAACTCATCATTATATGTGTAGTTGATGTTGTTGTTCAGATCCATGGTGATACCATCGTGGTTAGCATCGATAGGATTCCAACCGTGGTTGATGGTCAGACCAGCGAAGTCTTCTACGTAAGGAACTGTTTCAGGATCCAAAACAACGATAGGTTCAGCGGTGATATAATTGTTAGCAGCTGCAGCATCGCCTTCTAATTCAACCCAAGCAGTCAAAGTGTTTTCACCATTAACGAAAACAGGAAGTTGAGTGAAGGTATAAGAAGCTGTTTCATACATGGCGATAGGAGTAGCCAAAGTAACGGTTTCGTGAACTGGGGTCTCTTCGTTCACCTGGTAGTAAGCTTCAAATGTACTTACAGTACCCTCATAACCCAAATTCTCCACACTGATGGTAACTGCATCATCTACTTCGCATGCATCAGCAATAGTTTTAATTTCTGTAATAGCTAAGTCAGTAGCATCAGGACAAATACTGAACTGAATATTAGTGCGGTATATTGCACGACTAGTAGCTGTTCCAGTGAAAGGATTCGAGCTGTTATAATAGTATAAAGTTCTGTATAATCCTGTACCTGCAGAAGTTGTATTAAAGTAATAGGAAGAAGTACTAGCATTAGATAAATCCTCCATCACCACAACCAAATTGCCTCCATTATATCCAAATGATGTATTGAATGCAACTTCATTCCAACCTTGGGTACAATTCAGTGCTCCTTCATAAACCAACTGCAATCCTTCTGTTACAGCATCTGATGTATTGGCAAATACTTCCTTATCAGTATTGGCAAGATAAATACGTACATTATTCTTTATGGTCAAATCTGTAGTAGAACTGTATTGAATTGACAAAGAAGAGATGTTTCCTCCTTGTGCATTGATTTCTTCAGCAGTGAAAATCTGTTGGCTATAAGAATAATTGTAATAACTTGCAACTGGATAATATGAACTTGTTGAGGTACTACCCGTACCAACATTAGTATATGAAACACCAGCAATACAATATGTTGTGAATTCTACCTCATCGGTATAAACACTTTCGTCACCAACACCACAAACAGCTTTTACACGTACCGTGTAGTTTGTTGACGGCAACAGGTTGCTCAAAAGAGCGTAGGTAGTGTCAACAGTAACAACTGTCCAATCTGCATCACCTTCTGCCATATATTCAACAGCATATCCAGCTTGGTCATAATTGTCATTCCATGTTACAACGGCTGTATAATCGTGCACTTCTGAAACATTCAATAGAGTGGGTACGAAGCAAGTAGGAACTACATCGATACTGATGTCATCCATATAAGTAGAACTTCCATATTCATTAATACCTTGGAATATCACATAATGTTGTCCTTCTGGAATAACTACGGTATATTCATACCAACCAGCAGCTGCTTCCACTGGCTCCAAAGTATAATTACGATGAATATGTGTCAATTCGGTAGCTCCAGTTCCATCTTCATTAGCACCATACAATACCTTAATACCTTCTTCCAGTTTAGTGTCATAATTGCTCTCTCTCTTTACCCAGAATTTCAGCAAAGCACCAGCAGCAGGAACATTAATCTTAGGAGTTACTAAATTGTGAAGAGTTGTTGCACTTTGGTCAGGAATATAAGCACCTCTTGAGCCATTGTGATGAGTTGTTGTAGTATTCCATTCATTATTACCAGGACCTGAAACTTTATATCTTGTCCAGCATGTTGGTGGGAACACATTAGATTCAAAATCTTCAACCAAAGGCAAGTCCATAACATTACAAACGGTATTGAAACTCAACTCTGTGCTTGTTACTTCTGACTCGTCAGTAGCTGAACATATAGCCTTCACACTAAATGGAATCACATAATAAGTAGAAGCAGACAGACCTGTAATAGTATAAGGATTGTCATTAGTGGTTTCAGTAACGGTCTCATCATTTACAGTGTAAGAGACTTCCCATTCCGTTTCAGAACCACCAGCAGTCCATGAAACTTGAGCGGTGGTCTCGGTAACAGTATCAACTGTAATAGCTGTAGGTTTGGGACAAGATGGGAGTTCCGTAACCATTACATTATCAATTGAAGCATAATAATTGTTATAAGAACCTCCAGTATATCTGAAAGCAATGTAATAATTTGATCCCGTCACACCAGCTTGGTTAAATGCATATTCTACTGCTGTTTTCGTCGTAGTTTGAGGACATGTATAGGCAGGCACAAATGTTGAAGAATTAGTAGGATCTGTCATATAACCTAAATACAGTGTACCATTAGAAGCACCTGTACCCTCATTTCTATATGTGAAGTTTATCACCATATTTTGTATATCCTCTGTTAACTTCGGTAATACAGCGTATGCGGGAGTTGCACTACTTGATTTGAAGAACAAACAATTTCCACTTACAGCGTAAGTTGAACTTGAAGATAAGAACATCTGCGGATAGGTAGATGTTGATGAACTCATGTTCAGGAAATTCCAACACATTGGCATTGCATGAGTAGGATATCCTGTTGGAGCACTTGTACCTGTAGAGATATTTGTTGTATAACTATTAAAGTCTTCTTCGTATGGCAACGCCATAGGCAGACAAGGAGTAGTGAAATTGGCAGAAGTTGACCAATCAGAATAATCTTCACCACCACAGTTGCTGCGTACGCTCACCTGGTAAGTAGTGCTGCTTGCCAAAGTGAATTCGGCTGACAAATCAACAGTAGTTGTAGTCACAGTAGCAGTTTGTGCCTGCTCACCATCAGTAACCACCACTTCATAGAAAGCAGGAGTACCTACTTCGTCAGGAGTGATTGTAAGAGTGAGATCAGTAACATTAATAGTCGGTTTACCACAGGTAGGAGCGAGTTTAATAATAACATCATCCAAATAAATACCATAACCATAACCTCCTGTTGCTTCAAAAGCAAACTGGCAAGAAGTAGACATAGCGGCTGCAGGAATTGCGATTTCTTCCAATGTCATGGAAGTAATACTGCTTGTGTAAGCCTGCAACAATACCCAATTGCTGCTCATAGAAGTACGGTAATAAACTCTCAATTCATCTTGATCTCCAGCCCAATCTGCTTGTGAATGTTTGAAACTCAAGATAAGATTTGGTGCTGATGACAAATCAAATGCGGGAGTAATCAACATGGTAATATTATTGTTGTATGAATTGTCTTGGAAGAAAGCTGTTCCATTAGATGAAGTCCAGTCAACAGTACCGGAAACATACTCTTGACTCCAGCATTCGGGCGGGAATACACCACCTTCGAAATCCTGAATATAAGGAATTTCGGTCAAAGGCATACAAGGAGTAGTGAAACTGATAGCATCTGTCCATTCTGAATTGTCTTCCGTTGAACAAATAGTACGAACACTCAAAGTGTAATTAGTGTTACTTTCAAGAGAGAACACAGTACTTAAGTCAACAATAGTAGTTCCAGTTCCAGCAGTTACTATTTGGCTAGTTGTTTCATTCAACAAAAGTTCGTAAGAAGCAGGTGTTCCAAACGCGCTTGCTGTAATAGTAGCAGTAGTACCTGTTAAACTAACAGTAGGAGTTCCACAAGAGGGAGCGGGCTTAATGGTAACATTATCCAAATAAATTGAATTACCATCAAGACCTTTAGCATAGAAGGCAAATTGACAATATGACGTTAAAGCAGCAGCAGGAAGAGCAATTTCTTCATCTACCCATGAATCTATAGGTTCTGTATAATCTTCTAACAATGTCCATGCACCATTTGAAGAAGTACGATAGTAAACACTGAGTTGATCAGACATGCCTTGCCATTGGGGTTGAGCATGAGAATAACTTAAAACTACTCCTGTACTAGTATAAGAGGTCAAGTCGAAAGCAGGAGTGATAAGTCTTGCTTCGTTAAATTCATAATATGGATAATAGGCAGTATTTGAATAATTATACCAATCCTGAGTTCCTTCTACAACTTCCTGGCTCCAGCATTCGGGCGGGAATACACCACCATCAAACTCTTGAGTATAAGGAATAGCCAAAGGCAAACAAGGAGTTGTGACTTCAATGCTTACCCAATTACTTTCCATATTTTCGCCACAATATGACTGAACACCTACTTCATAGGTGGTATTAGATGACAAACCTGAGATAGTAATGAAAGGATCAACACCAGTTACTGGAGTTACTGTCTCATAAATATAATCTTCATCTTCGTTGGTCTTGTATCTAACATTATACTGAGAAGGAGTTCCCCATTCACCTGGAGTCCACCATAACATAAGGGCACCATTAACAAAAGTATAAGTTGTAATTTCAGGATCTGAACATGCAGGAGCAGTAGTCTGAGTAACAGGACCATTCCATACGCCATTGTCACCTGCGCATACTATTCTTATATAGAAATCGTATGTGGTTTCATAGTTCAATCCACTTATTGTAGTGGCAGTGGTGTCGGTTACGTCAACATTGGTACCTTCACCCAAATTGAAACCTTGTTCGCCATACTGAATTTGGAATGAAGTAAGAGTTTCGTCAGCTTCCCAAGCCAAGTCAACGGTAGTTCCAGTATAGCCGGTAGAATTAAATGAAGCTACTTCAAACGGACACTGGTTAACATTTACATTATATATATATTGATAGCTGCTGCTATTGTTCACAAACTTGAAGTTGACAGCTCTACCTTTGTATAAGTCATCAAGAGGAACAATAATAGTTTCATTATACTGAGGAGCAATACCTGTATAAATTGTCTCGAAACGGTCAGCTCTGGTACCTCTGTAAGAAGCCAAAACAGTATATTCACCTGCACCGCGTACTTCAAATGTCAAGTAAGTCGGATTTTCAGCAGGAATATTGATAGCAGGGGTAATCAACTCTGCTCCGTTGGAATATGAATAAGCATAACCACTGGTTGAGAAATGGAAATCTTGATTTTCCCAGCAAACAGGCATGGTGTTAGTAGGAAATTCTTCTACGAAAGGAATCTCAAATGCAGCGCAACCTGAATGGAAAGAAGTGCTTGTCCATTCGCTCTGGTTTTCTTCGTTTTCGGGATCGCACAAAGCTTTCACGCGAACATCATAATCAACATTACCTACCAAACCACCAAAGGTAGTCATAGGTATCAAGCTAACATTAATAGAAGTCCAAGCGTCGTCACCTTCAGAAGCGGGTTTGAACTGTACTAACCAAGCGCTTTCCTCACCACCAGGTTCCCAAGTCAAAGTAGTAGTGTTAGACACATTTGAGGTTTCCAAATTGGTAACAGGAGGACAAATACCTACTGTTCTGAATGAAGTGGTAATCACGTCGCTCCAGTTATTGGTACCGCAGACAGCTTTTACTTTCACAAAGTAGTTGGTCAACTGAGCCAAGTCAGTGAGGGTATAAGTAGTATCATTTACATCTAAAGAAGTCCATCCGGTAGCACCTTCTGCCATATATTCAACGATGAAAGCAGTTTGGTTTTCATCACCAGCAGTCCAGGTCAGTTCGGCACTGTTAGCAGTAACAGTATCTACAGTCAGATTAGAAGGAGTGGCACAAGCAATAACATCTGAACACGTGCTGATAGTAGCATTTATCGTGATATTAGCTCTATATGAACCCAAAGAACCAGCTACTTCTTGGCCAGGATCATTAGTGTCTTGACGTTTATACCACATTTTATTAGTTGCTGAAGTATAACGTGCGGATTTTGAACAACCACCACTTGTCGAACAACCAACACCTTTTACAAGAACTAAAAGGTTTTGACCTTCAGCAAGTGAGAAATCATTAACTGGGAATGTCATCCAACCTGCTGTAGAGAAATCAGGTGCACCATCATAAATCTGCTGAGCACCTTCCAACATACCATTGAAAGTATTGCTTGCAGCCAATGCATAATCACCATCTACAGCCTTTACCCATACAGTCATAGTAGAACCTGTGGTAGATACAGCAGCATTCAAATAAAATGCAATAGAATGAATAGTATGCTTTGCATTTGTATTTTCCATTTCATACAAATGAGCACCATATTGCCAGCCATAATAACCTGGGAAAATACACGTGGTTGTACTGGCTGATGTACCTGTGCCAATAACAATATCTTCCTGTTCTGCTATAATAATTTCAGTCTGGCAGGCCACTGCAAAAGTACCGGTAGTCCATGCGCTGGTATATTCACCGCAAATGGCCTGTACTCTCATATCGTAGTTGCTATTGCCTTGCAGGTCGCTCAAAGTAACAGAAGTAGCCTCTGTTACATTCATGGTGTACCATTCGCTGTGGTCAGCCAATTTGTATTGGAAAGTCCAAGCGGTTTGGCCTTCAGCAGCAACCCATGAAATCACAGCGTTGGTGCTGTCAACAGTAGCAGTCAAAGCAATAGGCTGTGAGCAAGGAGTCTCAATCACTGCAATATTGTCGATAGCTGCGGGGAATTGGTTACCAGCAGAAGCATTGTTCACCCATTGGAATTTAACACGAACCACGCCAGCCATTTCACCAGAGATGTCATAGCTGAAAGTGTTCCATTCGTTTTCTCCTGACAACTGGGCAATAGGAGTAGCTTCATTGCCATGTTCCAAACTAACTTGCAAATAGTCATAGTTAGCTTCACCGTTCACACGGTAGTCAAAGCTCAAAATAGCACCAGCAGCAGGAATCATCACATCGCGGTAAGCAATCACATTGCTGGCGGCAGTGATGTCGTACTTGTTGGTGGTACCATTATTACTTGATATATACAATTTATTATCTTCGAAACCTTGTGCCTGACCGATATACCATTCGTTGGTGGCAGTACCATTGTCAATCATAAGGAAGCGATCTCTACCTTCGTCGAAGTTGTTGATATAAGGCAGTTCTGCCACAGTGTCGTAAGGCAACACTGGTTCGGGAACGGGAGCTGCATCAACTACCACGTTCAATGTCTGAACAGCTACCAAGGTGGTATCGGTGTACCATTCGTAAGTAACAGTCCAATTTCTATCTACACTATTGCCAACGGGTACGCCATCAACAACAGTGGCCACGGGGAAGTAACGCAATGCAGCATAACGGGGAGCACCCAAAGTGCCATTGTTAGGATCTAACACATTGCCAAAAGTAACCACGTGTTCGGTACCAGGACCGAAAGATACCATTACGCCGGTAACCTCATCATTAGGACGACTAACGGCTACGTCAACATAAATCTTGCTGCCGTCAGCACCCCAATCTTGGTTGGGTGTCTGATAAGGATACTGAACGAAGTCTTCAGTATATGAAAAACGATATACAGTGCTGTCACCAATAGTTTCGCAAGTGGGAACCAAACCATCAACCTGGGTATTGAAAATACCAACTTTTTCGCAACTTACCCAAGAAGTATCGGGAACGAAGGGTTCGGGAACGGGAGCAGCATCAACAATTACATTCAATTTCTGAATAGCCACCAAGGTGGTATCAGTGTACCATTCGTAAGTAACAGTCCAATTTCTTTCTACACTATTGCCAACGGGCAAGCCATCAACAACAGTAGCCACGGGGAAATAACGCAGTGCAGCATAACGGTCTGCACCCAAAGTACCATTATTAGGATCTAACACATTACCAAAAGTAATGATTTGCTGATTAGTTGCACTATAAGCAACTTTCACGCCAGTAACATCGGTATTAGGACGGCTAACGGCTACGTCAACATAAATCTTGTTGCCATCAGCACCCCAATCTTGATTGGGAGTCTGATAAGGATATTGAGTAAAATCACTAGTATATGAAAAATGATATACGGTGCTGTCACCAACAACACTGCAAGTAGGAACTAAACCATCAACCTGGGTATTGAAAATACCAACTTGTTCGCAACTAACCCATGTGGGTTCGATAACGACGGGTTCATCTGCACCAGCTTCATAAACCTTTATATAAGTAATCTGAGTGTTGTAACCATTTGTTACCTTTATAGTATATATATTACCAGCAGCTTGATAATTTTCATTAATTAAATATTCATGAGTAAGTTTAGCATTTGTTGTTTCATCACTTACTGGAATATCACCAACAAAAATATTTTGTGTTGTGTTTGCAGAAGCTTGACCATTTCCAACAATTTCAATTTTTTCTACTGCAAAATCAAAAGCAGGTAAAGTTAATGTGGCATTGTTTTTTCCAAAAATCAAATAATTTCCACTATTATTGGTGATAAATTTATAACCACTACCAGATGTTCCTCCAGCTAATGTAATAGAATAATCACCATTAGTAAATGTTGAGTCTGTCGTGATATAATCTGTCGGCAAACCCCAATCATTTGTTGTAAAGTCCAACGTGACTCTCGGATTTGTCTGAGCCATCATGGACATGCTCATGAGGCAAACTAGGAAGCCAACTAGAGCAATTCGCAAATTGGTAAAATGTTTTTTCATTTTTGATGTTTTTGATTAATACTATTTGTTTTTTGTTTTTTGTTTATTTTCTCGTTTTATGTTATTTTATAATGTTATGTATATGAATAACTTGCACTCTCCACGAGTGAAGTAGACAGTCCTTTCCTATAAAGTTTCGCAACATCATAATAATCCATAATAATTGCGAAGCAAAGATACACTTTTTTTTTGACGTAGTGAAAAAAATTTATTTTTTTTCTTCAGCGATTTGTTAGGGGATTTTTTTTCCTGATTTTCCCTCGCCTAAAAACACGAAAAAAGGGCAGCTGGAAAGCTACCCTTTTTGTCTCTATACCATTTAAATATATATACTTTCTTTTATTTCACCAGATTCTGAAATTCTGTGGTCTTTCTGTATTTCTTAAACTCGGCATCTCTCTTGGCTTTTCTCTTGTACTTGGAGTCCTTGTCGATGGCGGCACCCAGGTTCTTGTAGAGGTTGTACTCGTCGGCAGTGCGGGCAGCCAACACGGCTCTCAGGTAGTAAACCTTGGCATCAGTGCTGGTCACACAGTCGAGGGTGTTCTTGGCGGCTGTGTAGTTTTTCTTCAGCAGCTGCGACAAAGCAGTGTTGTAGTCGCAGTTGGTGTTGGCCAGCGCTTGGGCAGCTCCGTCAAAGTCGCCTTCCAGTATCTTGAACATGCCATTGTTGTACGACTGATTCACGGGGTTGACGGCAGCATTCTGCGAGTCCTTGAACAGCTGCTTGGCCTCGTTGAGGTTACCGGCAAAGAAGGCAGCAATGGCCTTGTTGTTCAAAATAATGCCGTTGTCGGGAGAGATGGCGGCAGCCTTGTTCAGCAGGTTGTTGGCCTCGTCCAAATAGCTGGGATTGCCAGTGGTATAGTAATCGTTGAGCTTCAAGGCAGCCAGATTGTTGTAGGCTCGCCAGTCATTCTCGTATTGACTGTCGTTGATGATGCCACTATAGATGTCGGCCTTGGTGGCATTGCTCTGGGCCATGGCGGCGGCATACAGTCTTTCGTTCAGGTTCAGCTTGCTGGGGTCGCTACTGGCCAACTTGGCAATCTCCTGGTCGTTGTACTGGTTCTTGTTATATACCAACGAAATCTCGGCTCTACGCAGCGGAGGCAGAATCTGGTCGGCAATCTCGTTGTAGATGTCGGTCATCTCGCGGATGCGCTGCTCGCGCAGCTCGTTGTTGGGCTGCGATCTCACCACATTCAAGATTTTGTTTCTTTCGGGAATGCTCGATTGCTCCACAGCAACTTCAAAGCCGTCCCAGTCCTCACCCTTGGCATTGTTTTCAAATTTCAGCTCGGGTTTCTGGAAATCTTTGAGCTTGATATTGTTGTCCTTGCAGTACTGCTTGACGTATTTGTCGTATTGCTCGTTAAACCATTTCTTGCCTTGCTCGAAGCGGCGTTCCGACAGGCCTTGGTTGTGCGATTCCTCGCCTTCGGGGGAAGCCCAACCTGAGATTACCACCTTTTCGATGTTGCCACCCTTATACAGGAAGTCCACCAAGTCTTTGATGCCCTGCTTGGCTTCCGCGCGCTTGTTCAGCGGCAGGTTCCAGTTCATCGAAGAGCTGTTCACCTCGAAATAGATGTCGGCAGTCTCGGTTTCATACTCGGCCTTGTAGCCATGAGGGGCAAAGAGGAAGAAGGTGCCGTTGCCGTTATCGGCATTGTCTGATATCGAAGGGGTGATGTCCATCAGGGACGAAGAGTTGGAAATACCTTCCCCCAGGTTTCTGTCGGGAGTCAGGTGCTGGCTTTTCTTTTTCAAGGCAGCAGTGGTCACGGCATAAATCTCGCTGTCGGTCATCTCCTCGTCAAAGTCGAAGCTGCCACTCTTGGTGAATTTGCCACCAGCCTTGTAAGGAATCACGGTAGCTCCGTCCACCTTGGCCTTCTCGCCTGCCAGGGTGATGGGCGGCAGGGTGGTCAGCACCTCACCAGTGGCCGACTTGATGGTAGGCTGAACGGTAACCACAGCCTTCTTGTTCATGTATTTCGGAGGGATGTTTCCCTTGATGGTATAGTCCACCTTTCCGCCTTTGTTTTCCAAATCGGGATTATCCAAGGTGATGGATACCTCGGGGTAACGTTTCACCATTTTTTGCAGCCCACAGCCCGCCAGTATCAGCGCTGTAAGGGTCAAAACGATTGCTAATTGCTTATGTTTCATCATTGTTTATTGTTTATTTAGTTATTTTACTCAACTCTTAACTATTATCTCTTATCTATTAACTATTATCTATTAACTCTTACATCATACATCTTCCCTCTTACATCTTACCTCACCTGCTCGCTCGTCTTTCCAAAGCGTCGCTCGCGCGACTGGTAGTCCACAATAATCTGCCAAAGGTCGTCCTTCTGGAATTCGGGCCACATGATGGGCAGGAAGAACAGTTCAGAATAGGCTATCTGCCACAAGAGGAAGTTGCTGATACGGTATTCGCCGCCCGTACGTATCAAGATTTCGGGGTCGGGAATCTCGCTGTCATACAAATACTGGCTGATAGTGGCTGCCGTAATCTCCTTCGGAACAATTTTTCCCTGGACAGAGTCGGCAGCGATTTTTTGCATGGCGTGAGTCAGCTCCATGCGACCGCTGTAGCTCAACGCCAGCACCACCGTCAATCCCGTGTCTTCTGCCGTTTCGTCCAGCGCCCGCTGCAACTCAGAGCGGCACAAGGGCGGCAGGTCTTCTATATCGCCAATGGCTTTCAGCCTCACCTTGTTCTTCTTCAGGCTCTCCAACTCGTCGTGAACCGCTTTCACCAACAGCGACATCAGCGCATCAACCTCCTCCTTCGGGCGGTTCCAGTTCTCGGTAGAGAAGGTGTATAGGGTCAGGTATTTGACACCCGCCTCGTGGGCAGCCTCTATCACACGGCGCACCGTCTCCACTCCCTGCTGATGTCCAAACACCCGCGCCTGCGACTGCTGCTTAGCCCAACGACCATTGCCATCCATAATAATGGCAATATGCTGAGGCAACCTCTCCTTGTCTATTTTTTTGATGATCTCACTCATATATTTCTTAAATGTATCTATTTTCCCTAAAATCTATCTCAACCCCCTCAATTCTCAACTCTCAACTCTCAACTCTCAACTATAACTATTATCTATAAACTATCAACTATAAACTATCAACTACCTCTTCCTCCCCAACTTATGTCTAACGCTCACCTTATGCTTGATATCACACACCCGGTCTTCGTTACCAATCTTGAAAGTGATGGTACCACCGCAGAAAGAGTAGAAGTCGGTGGTGTTGAAGTTGCCGCGCTGAGTGCCGCCCTTGTGCAACTCTCCTCCGATTTCCGGCGAGCGGTCAGCCATATCGGCAATAAGGTCGCCACGTTGCAGTCGCAAGTCGTCGTTGTCGTAATAGGTGCCGCTGACATCATCCAGGTAGTCGGTGCAGGTGAAGCGCATACCCCATTCGGCACCGATGGAAACATACTGCCCGATGTTCAGCTTCAGGCCTATGCCGAAAGGTACGGCAAAGCTGCACAGGGCATACCCCTTTTTCGAGGGGTCTAATCCCTGCCCTTCCGTGCCGGCAGGCTGCAGGTCGTAAGTCTTGCCCATGATTTCAGTCTGCGGGTTGAAAGAAAACACCGCCACCCCCGCAAAAACGTATGGCGAAAAGCAGTTGTAACCTTTGCGGTTGTACAGTTTCAAAAAGTTGATTTCTCCCTGTACCGATATTTCGGTGATGGGCGACTTGAAGCTGAGGTTTCGCTCGTACGAGCCGTTGCTGATGGCATCGCTGGCATGCACCTTGGCAAAGAGGATGTCGGCCTTCAACGCAAAGCGGGGCGAAAAGTTGTAACGGTACAACACCCCCACTCCAAGACCGCATTCCGAGAAAATGGTAGAATGGCTCAAATCGCCAATATAAAAAGTAGTCCCCACCATCGCTCCGATTTCGGATTTTTGGGCAGAAACTCCGCCAATTGTCAACACTATCAAGCTTAAAAACAGAATTATTCTTTTCATTTTTCTCTTTTCAGGAACAATCTGCAAAGGTACGCAAATTTCTTGAATATCCCTATAGCTATGTAAATTTTTGTTCGCTATTTTCCCATCTCTCCCTCGCAGGCCGTTGGTTTCGCAAAGTTGGGTTGACCCCCCTTCACCACCAAGGGTTAACGGTTAACGGTTAATTTCATTTGTTTCCACCTCCCCAAAAAAATTTTTCTTCTTTAATATATGTATATATATATAACTGAAGGTATAATTAATACTAGTATTTAATAATTAAAGAGGAAACTCTCGAAAAAAGATGAAAAAACATTGAAATTAACCGTTAACCGTTAACCCTTCCCCTTAAACTCTTGAACTCTTGAACTTCTTGAACTCTTGAACCTTGAACCTTGATCTTTGATCTTTGAACTTGAAACTTGAAACCTTGAACCCTCTCCCCCTTCTGTCAGATTTCTCCCATTATTCCGATTTCCCCGACCCAAAAAATCTCTTCTAACTCTGACCTAACTCTGACTTAACTCTGACTTAACTCTAACCCACTACATCGAAACACAAAACCTCAACTTGAAGGCAAAATTGTCCAACTGGTTGTCATGGGCGTAAGCACCATAACGGTAAAATACGCCAGCTCCAAAAGAGAGGCACTTGAGCAGCACCAGCAGGTCTTCCACCACCACTCCCGACTCGAAATAACCCTTCTCCATGGTTTTGAATTCCACCCCATAATGGCTCTCAGGATGCTTCAGCCAGCCAAATCCGATATTCTGACACAACACTATCTTAGGGTTGAAGCGCTTGTTGTTGCGCATCTTGCCAAAACAGTGCCTGAAAAATAGCGAGGTAAACGCACTCGACAGGAACTCGTTGGCAGCCATCGTGGCAAACTGGTCCTTCCCGTCAAAGCCAAAGTTGACATGGGTTTTGCCCCAGTTGACATTACCACCGGCACGGGGAACATACAAGAGGGAGTAAGGCACATCCTCGAAAACCACCCCTGCCTCGAAACAAACTTCGGTGTACCCAAAGCGCTTGTATACCTGCTTGTGGGTGATCTTGATATTCAACTTATTGTAGTTGAAGTTACTATGGAAAATCCCCTTGATGCCCCTGAAATAGCTGATGGTGACGATGGGGTATGGCGAAGAGCCGACAAAGGTGAAGTTCTCCGACTTGAGCTGCCTCTCTTTGAAGGCAATACGGGCACTGAGCTGCAACTCGAAGTTATTGTACTCATATTCGTGCATTTCCTCACCTACAGGAACGGGCTCTCTGAAATTGTAGTTGAAGCAGGTCTTGTTCTGACTGTAGTAGCCGCCTACTTGCAAGTGCAAGGGCTTGATGGGGTCGATTTTCAGCTCGCCTCCCGCCAACTTCGAGCGGTCGAATTTCTTCATCAACCAACGGCGGTAGTACTGGCCATCGAAGAGCATGTATTTCTTGTTAAAAAACTGGGTGTGGGCACTTTCAAAAACATCGTCGGCATAGACAATGCGCAAGTAGCTGTTCAGTCGCTCGGATATCAGAAAGTCCATACGGACACCCCACTTCCAGGCTTTGTCTCTGGTGCCGTAGGCAAAGTGTCCGCCTATACTGACCTCGCGGGCAAACTTCTCGTTGGTGTGCAAGTCCAAACCCAAGCGGAAGCCTTCATAATTGTTGAAGTCTATGATGCGGGTGACATCCGCGTCAAGGGGTCCCAAGGCAAAATAGCCGGTCAGCAGCGTCTGCAGGAAAAAGAGCTTGCGGTCAATTTTCACCTTCTTCTGAATCTGCGAGCCCAACTCGTAGGTCTTCAACTCGTTGGGAGTAATCGTATCAGTGCGATATTGCGCCAACCGCTCTTCGTTGAGGTTGTGCGCCTGGTCGGACACCACCACATCCTCCTCGTAAAATATCTTGTTGGGAATCGGTATGTCCACCTGCACTTCTTTAGTGGTAATGGTAGACTGCACATAGATGGGGTTGTCGGCAAAGAGCTTCTTGTCGTACAAGAACCAGGCACTCAGCTCCGATGAAAACCAGGTGCCGGAGCCCGGCTCCTTGCTGTACCTCTGCCGGATTTTGAGGGGGACAGCTTCCTGCAGCTTGGCCGACTTGGCAAAGACCTCTGTCAGCGCATACCCATTGGTGCTAACCTGCAGCAAGCCCTGTAAAGCATTGAACACCTTGCCTTTCTGAGGGGCAAAAGCAATCACATATACCGTATCGCCACCTCGGTACAGGGTGTCCTGAATCTGGAAATCGTATCTTCTGTGCGTCCCCTTGGCAATGGGGTTCACATACTTGATTTCCATAATCTCCACATAATCATTTTTATACAGACTGAAGGTCTGACTCAGGGTGAGCAGCACCGAGAGAATGGGACTGCGCGCCACCGAGGTCTTGGTGGCGATAATCTCCGTATGTTCGTGCATCGGCTGCTTAAAATACAGTTCGTTCACGCTCTCGTTCAGCAGATAATAGGGTTTCAGCTTCATGCTGTCGGCATGATAGCGGGTGACATAAAACTTGTGGTATTGGGTGACTTTGAAGCTGGAGTTGCTGTAAGGATTGTTCCGCTCCTTATACTTGATGACACTGTCGATAATCCTGTCGGCAGGATTATAACCGGCCACCACCTCCACTTCTTGAAGGCTAACAGTTAAACTATCTTCCTGTTCCTGACCATACACAAAGACAGTCAAAAACAGGAAGATAGCAGTTAACCATTTAATTTTCATCCGAGCCTATTTCTCGAGACGGCAAACCAAGTTTCTGTCTCCGTAGGCGTCGTCGATTTTGCTGACTGTGGGCCAGTACTTGTCTTCGTGCGGAATGGGGAAGGCAGCCTGCTGACGGGTGTAAGGTCTGTCCCAAGTGTCGGCACAAACCACACTCATGGTGTGAGGTGCGTTCTTGATGACATTGTTGGTTCTGTCAGCTTTGCCGCTTTCAATATCAGCAATCTCCTGACGGATGGCGATCATGGCGTCGCAGAAGCGGTCCAGCTCGCTCAGCGGCTCACTTTCGGTGGGTTCCACCATCAAAGTGCCGTGAACGGGGAAGGCCACGGTGGGAGCATGGAAACCATAGTCCATCAGACGTTTGGCGATATCGCCTACCTGTACGCCAGCGGTTCTGTCAAACTCGTTGCAGTCGAGAATCATCTCATGGGCGCACATGCCGTTGGTACCAGTGTACAGAATCTTGTAGTGACCCTGCAGACGGGCTTTGATATAGTTGGCATTGAGGATTGCATACTTGGTAGCCTCGGTCAGTCCCTTGCCGCCACACATCTTCAGGTAAGCGTAGGTGATGGGCAGGAGGTAAGCACTGCCATAAGGAGCGGAAGCCACCTGGCTGCCGTGCTGACCACCAGTTTCAATGATGGCATGGTTGGGCAGGAAGTCTACCAACTTTTCGCATACTGCGATGGGTCCTACGCCGGGACCGCCACCGCCGTGAGGCATGGCAAAGGTCTTGTGCAGGTTGAGGTGGCACACATCGGCACCCATGTTGCCCGGAGAAGTCAGACCTACCTGAGCGTTCATGTTGGCACCGTCCATATAGACCAAACCACCGTTGTCGTGAACAATCTTGATAATATCGAGGATAGCTTCTTCAAATACACCGTGGGTGGAAGGATAGGTCACCATCAGGCAAGAAAGTCTATCCTTGTATTCCTCGGCTTTGGCACGCAGGTCTTCCACGTCGATTTCGCCGTGTTCGGTAGATTTCACCACCACAATCTGGTTGCCGGCTTTAGCGGAAGAAGCAGGGTTGGTACCGTGAGCGGAAGCAGGAATCAAGCATACATTACGATGACCCTCGCCGCGTGAGATATGATAGTTTCTGATAACAGTCATACCGGCATATTCGCCAGCAGCTCCTGAGTTGGGCTGCAGCGAAACGGCTTTGAATCCGGTGATGACGGCCAGCCACTGGCTCACCTCAGCAATCATTTCGAGGAAACCTTCTGCTTGATCAGCAGGTGCGAAGGGGTGAACGTTGCACACGTTAGCCCAGCTCAGCGGCAGCATCTCAGCAGCAGCATTCAGCTTCATGGTGCAAGATCCCAGTGGAATCATGGCTCTGTTCAGCGACAGGTCTTTGATCTCCAGCATCTTCATGTAACGCATCATCTCAGTTTCTGAATGATACTTGTTGAAGATCTCATGCTCCATGAAAGTAGATTTACGCTGGAAGCTTTCGGGGATATTCAGTGCCGGGTTGGCGCACTTTTGACATACATATTCGTGGAATTCCTTGTGGGCGGCTTCAGCCAACACTTTCAGAATCTCGTTCACGTCTTCCAACAGAACGGTTTCGTCCAGAGCGATGGTGAAGCAGCACTCACACCAGTAGTGGAAGTTCAGTTTGTGTTCCAATGCCACTTTTTCAACTTCTTCGATGGTCACGCCTTCGGGCACTTCGAAACAGAGAGTGTCGAAATAAACCTTGTTGTACTGTTTGAAACCATATTTGGCAGCTTCGCGCTCCAACACGCCAGCCAGCACGTTGATTTTGGTGGCTTTGCTCTTCAGGCCTTCGGCTCCGTGCCACATGCCATAGAAACCAGCCATGATGGCGGTCAGTGCACTGGCAGTACAGATGTTGGAAGTAGCCTTTTCGCGTTTGATGTGCTGTTCGCGGGTTTGCAGTGCCATACGGACGGCGCGTTTGCCTTCGGCGTCCACGGTGATACCGATGATACGGCCGGGCATCTGACGCTTGAAGGCTTCCTGGCATGCGAAGAATCCGGCAGCGGGACTACCGAAGCCCATCGGCTGTCCAAAACGCTGGGTGGAACCCATCACACAGTCGGCACCCCATTCTCCTGGAGGAGTCAGCAGGGTCAATGCCAACAGGTCGGTAGCCACACCCACGAAAATATTGTGAGCTTTGGCTTTCTTCACAAACTCGCTATAGTCGTGAATAGCACCATGCTGGTTGGGATACTGCACCATTGCACCGAAATAGGTGTCGTCCAGTTCCACCTTGTCGGCTTTACCGATGACCAACTCGATGCCATGGGGAGCAGCGTTGGTTTTCATCACACCCAAAGAATGCATGAAAACATCCTCTGAAACGAAGTATTTCTTCACCTCATTCTTCACCTGCTCGCGGGTACGGCTGTGATAGAACATCAGCATCATCTCGCCGGCAGCGGTGGCCTCGTCCAACAAAGAAGCGTTGGCCAACGGCATAGCGGTGAGGTCGGAAATCATGGTCTGGAAGTTCAGCAGCGCCTCGATACGACCCTGTGAGATTTCAGCCTGGTAGGGAGTGTAAGCAGTATACCAGCCCGGATTCTCGAAGATGTTGCGCAAAATCACGGAAGGCACGCAGGTATTGTAATAACCCATGCCGATATATGATTTGTATACCTTGTTCTTGGCCATCAGCGCATTCACTTCCTGCAGGTATTCGTATTCGGTGAGACCATCGGGCAGTGCCAGCGGTTCCTTCAGGCGGATGGAAGCGGGAACGGTTTTCTCAATGAGCTCGTCCATCGATTTTACACCAATGGTTTCCAACATTTTAGCGGTCTCGGCTTCGCTCGGACCGTTGTGTCTTTTAATGAATTCGTCTTTTATCATCTTGTTTGTTATTTATGTTAATTGTTTTTCCTTTGAGTTTATACTGCAATACCAGTGTGTATTACATCGTAGTAAAGAGGAGAAGGATCGTTCTGCTCCATCAAAACAGGTTCAATAAGAACATTGAGTTTTATTGCATCAAGGCCAATATTGGTAGATTGTTCCAACCAATTTCCATTGAAATCATTCACAATAACAGCCACATCAATATCACTCCCTGGACGAGCAAGTCCTTTAGAATAAGAACCATAAAGATATACTTGAGGCTCTGTAGAGAAATGAGAAGCGATTACACGCTTATATTCCTTTACAATATCAAGAACTTGCTGCTGGGTTAAAGTTGTTCCTTTATCCATTGTATCATTTGTTTCGTTTCATCAAGTATATGCTGACTTATTTGTTCATTTAACGTTCCTGCTACTTTTTGTTTATAACTCGGATAACGGGCTTCAATGTACATAGGTATCATCATAGCCACGAATTTCAATTGTTCATCAGTCAGTTTGTCCATTAATCCACACCCTTCCATCAACTTAGCATGACTATGGGTATAGGGAGGTATATCCTCATTAACATCTGTCCAATAACCCTTTAAAGCCTTTTCTAGCGCTTGATGACAAAGAAAAGCCGCATAAAGCCAATAACCATTCTTATGCGTAAGTTCTGCTACTTGTAAATCCTGTTCCGCAATTTCAAACCACTGCTTTACTTGGTTTTCTTGTGTCATTTCAATTGTTTTTTTATGGACTGCAAATTTACATAAATTTCTCGAATTACACACAGATGACTAAAAATTTATATCAAATAATTCTGAAAGAATAAAAAACCGTGATTGTTTACGTATGACCAATAAAAAAGATATGTTTTTTTGAAAATATTCAATCATTCATGTGATTATTGAGATTATTTTTGTATATTTGCCATCATTTTTATACACATTGTCATAACTAAAAATTTCTGCCTATGAATAAATAAAATGTTGAGGCAAAAACATATAGCGTTTTAGCTTAAATACTTGGGTCTGTAAAAGCTGGACACTTAATATAGACTGATATACCAAGGAACAAGCCAAAATGCTCACGTGAAAGCGTGGGCTTTGTTCATGTAGATTTTGGTATATCAAGGTAGTCCAGTAAATCCTTCAGACCCAAATTGAAAGTGAATTAGCACCACGCTATTTTTATGTGCCCTTCTTTCAAAACACCGTCAACTTGACTGTGAACACCATGGTGCTAACGGAGCATGCTGAAAAGCCGAAAGTGAGTAAGCATCATCATTTATAAAAATAGAAGCTATGTACAAAAAATTTTTCTTTTTTACTGTCGTAACCATGGTTAGTGTATTATTTTCTACCTCTTGTCTTGCACAAAAGGTCAAGGTGTCAACAATGATGCCTCAGGCAATCAATACTATTAACTCTGTTAATCTCAGTGAATTGAACCTAAAACACGGATCTGATTATACTATTATTAACACTGCTACCGCAGAAGCATCGGTTATTTTTATTATCAAGCATAAAGGTAAAGAAATAACGATTAAAGAAGAAAACAACGAATTTGAACTAGTTTACAAATACGACAAAGAAGATAAAGATTTTCATCTTGACGACTACGAAGGTATAGCTCGTTTTGGTTTTTTATCTAATGACTATGGTTTCACAACTATCGATTATGCTTCGCCAGAATATATAGTCCGCAACCTTGCTATTTACCGCCTTATCAATACAGCAAAAGTAAGAGGTGCCGATGGAGTAATTGAACCTGTTATTTCCACTAATGTTGAACAACGAGGTAAAGATATTGTGTTTAAAACAACAGCCTCCGCAAAATTAATTAAACTTTCTACCGATTCAAAATAAACCATTTCAAAATAAAAGGAAAAAATGAATACCTCAAAATTTTTTATCGTATGCCTGCTAATGAGCTTGGCTATATTTACAACATCCTGTTTCATTCGTAAAGAGGTCCCAACACTAACACCTCCGCAACCACAGACCATCAATCTTACACTTGCAAAGACTCCACAAGCCGACAAATATGCAAACCTTGAATACGGTATTCGGCTAAATGTTCAAGACAATCGTTCTGATAAACGCATGATACAAGTTTTTGATGCCGCCACAACAAGTAAACCCGAAGTGAATATTAATCCCGAAATCGGCTCATTTGTACCCGAAAGTATGAGACGTTATATGCGCACATTGGGTCTCAACATGGATGCCGATGTTGCTACAGATTATCTAATGCAAGTAACTATCAAGGAATTTCATGTGGATTGGCTTTCTGGTATCGGTTGGAATGGCACAGTTATTTTAGATGTCAAAGTATTTGACCATAACCGAACTGTAGTTTATCCCACAACAGAAGTAGCCGGACGTGCAAGCGTTTACGGAAATTCCTCGTCTATTTCCCTTGCTCAAGAAGCTATCAATAATGCATATGTCAATGCACTTGATGATGTGGATTGGGACAGAATTGCTTTCTTCCTACACCGTGCTAACAATCCTAAAGATGAAGCTAACAAGCAAGTGAAAGGCGAAGGCAATACTGCTTTGGAACATTTGGTCATTCACTGGAATGTAAACTCTCGTCCACAAGGTGCCGATGTGGAATGGCGTGTCATTTCACAAACACCTGAAGTAAAAAATCAAAATTTCAAATATTTGGAAACCACTCCCTACGAAGGATCGGAAACCCTAAATATTAAAGGACTAACCTACAATAATTCTGGTTTGGTTCAAATTGAAGTTCGCTGCATAAAAAAGGGATACCACACCCAAACCAAGAAGTACGATGTTCGTTCACTTATTGATGAGAACGATGTCAGCTATATGTTTCGATTAGTACCAGAAGAAGAATAAGAGTCTTTTATTTCATCATATTTATATCGGCCATCTTGTAATCTCAAGGTGGCCATTTTTTTTGTTTCAATTCATCGCTGCATCAACAAATACTTGTCCTTTTACCCAGTGAGCAAATATAGAACCTTCTTGAAAGTTTATTGCTCGCTACGAAATAAAGGATATTATCATTCTTAGCAACATTCCATGATTTTTTTCCGAAAAAATCACTGTCTTCGCTTTCAACTTACAGTTTTCCACTTTTCGAAAAGTGACACTTTTTGGCCCAAAAATGACACTTTTTTCGTGAAAAGTGGCAGTTTTTAACAGTTTAAATTTCAGCATTTTTCCTCTTGACAATCAGAATTATTGATGGTAATTTTGTCTGCAAAATTTGAAGAACCTATGTTTTTTCGGAACTATCCCATCCTGCGTTTGCTGCTGCCTTTGGTACTGGGCATCTGCATGGCCTACTGGACTAGCTTGAGCATTGCCGTTCCCTGGGTTTTGCTGCTCATGCTTGGCTGCTGGGGATTTTCTTTCTTTTTGGCCCGCCTCAAAAAACGCGCTGCCATATTGCTGTCGGGACTTTTCCTGCAATTGGTTTTTGTCATCGCGGGGTTCGAACTCTGCTGCCTACATTTCCCAAATCCTGACGAAGCCGGAATACAGAAATACTGCCAACCGCCTTCCTCCAGCATCATCAAAGAAAAAGCAATCCAGGTTCAGCACTACTTTTCGGAGGCCCTTGCCGAGGCCGGCATCTCGGGCAGCGAATACAGCATTATCAACGCCATACTGCTGGGCAATAAAGAATCTCTGGATACCGAATTGAGGGCCCATTACAACGCTGTCGGAGTGGGCCACATTCTCTGTGTCTCAGGTTTGCATGTGGGGGTGATTTTCCTGATACTGAATTTCCTGCTCCATCCCTTAGACTACTCCAAAAAGTCGCGTCTCATTAAAGCCTTGATTCTTCTGTTTTTCATTTGGATATATGCTTGTATCACGGGCTTGTCTCCCTCGGTTACCCGTGCCGCCACCATGTTTTCTTTTGTCACCTTCGGCAACCTGCTGCGCCGCCACACCAACATTTTTCACAGTCTCTTTGCTTCACTTTTTATCCTGCTAATTATAAATCCATTGTGGCTCTTTAACCTGGGCTTCCAGTTGAGCTATGCGGCGGTTTTCGGCATCGTGATTTTTCAACAGAAATTGGTGGCCTTGTGGACTCCCAAAAACAAGGTGCTGACCTACCTTTGGAACCTGATAACCGTTTCGGTGGCGGCACAGTTGGCTACCTTCCCTCTGTCGGTATATACCTTCGGTTTGTTTCCCAATTATTTCCTTTTGGGCAACCTGTCAGTCGTCACCCTCTCGTTTGTGATTGTGGTCAGCGGAGTTTTGCTACTGTTGGTGTCGTTCGTCCCCTATCTTTCCACCTGGGTTGCCCAGCTGCTGACCTTCGAAATCAAACTGATGAATTTCCTCACCCAGTCCATCGGAAAACTGCCCGGCGCCGTAACAGAGAATATCAGCATTTCGTGGGTACAGATGCTGCTAATCTACTTGTGCATCATCTTCTTTTTCCTCCTCCTCCAACAGCAAAAAAAACGCTACTACTGGCTCGGCCTCACCTCCATTTTGGCACTGGTTTTGCTCTCCAACGTTGAGGTAATCTGAGATTTCCTGGCACTGTACGTAAGCATGTAAAGGTCATGAGCAACACCTACACCCAAATTCACATTCATACGGTTTTTGCCGTGAAAAACAGAGATTCACTCATATCCATAGAATGGCGTGATAGATTATACCAGTATATAATCTCCATTATCAATGACCAAGGACATAAGGCATTAGCAGTTGGTGGCACCGCCAATCATGTGCATATTTTGTTAGGGTTACGACCAACACAATCTTTGTCATCTTTGATACAGAAAGTAAAACAAGGAACATCTGAATGGATAAATAAAAAAAGGTTTTCACAATTTCAATTCCAATGGCAAAATGGTTATGGGGCTTTTTCCTATTCAAAAAGTCAGTTGCCAAATGTGGTGAATTATATTAATAATCAGGAAAAACACCATGCCAAAAGGTCGTTTCGAGAAGAATATGTGGATATTTTGAAAAAATTTGAAGTGGATTATAACGAATGGTATCTCTTTGATGAGGTGTGATTTATAAGATAATTACAGGCCGTTAGGTCTGCATAGTTTGGTAGATTTTATGGTATCCATCACATATTTCCATCGCAGGCCGTTAGGTCTGCGGTGTTTGGTAGAATTTGAGGCATCCCAAAATATCCCTCGCGGCGCGTGAGACCTTTGCACTGAAGCACCTCGTTCCCCCGCCACGAAAATGGCACCTTATAGCAGATGAAAAGAATTCCAAAGAGATAATTTTTACAAATTATGTGTTTTTCAAGAATTTTTTGTATCTTTGTCGATTATTTTAGGATATTAACAAAAATAGACGCTTATGAAAAATATTGTTGTGGGAATTGACTTTTCCAAAAACTCGTATAATGCAATGAAGCATGCGATTGCCATCTCATTGAGAAACAAAGCCAAACTGCATTTGGCATGGGTAAAAACAGCCGCCTTGAAGACCGATTTTGCAACGACTACCGCCGCCAAGGACTTCCAAGCTGCCATCAAGGAAAAACTTGCCCAATGGGAACAAGAATGTAAGGCTGAAGCTCCCGAAAGTTCCGTTACCTCCGTCGTTTTGGAGGGAAAACCGGCTGTAGAGCTGTGCAACTATGCCGCCTACCTTCCCAAATCCATGATTGTGATGGGTACTCACGGTGTTTCCGGTTTCGAGGAATTCTTTGTGGGTAACAACGCCTTCAAGACCATCAACATGACGAAGGTGCCCGTGCTGATTCTGCGTGAGGATATCCAGATTAACCGCGACCTGACAGAAATTCTGGTTCCTATCGACACGAGCTTCGAGACCCTGCAGAAGATGAAAACTGCTATTGAATTCGCCAAGGACTTCAATGCCAAAATCTGCCTCCTGGGTGTCATCAATCCTGTCAACAACGACATCAAACACGTGATTAACGTGCAGCTGAACCACGGTGCCAGCATGTGCAAAAAGGCCAACGTGAGATATGATGTGCAAACACTGGAAGTGCCCGGCGACTCCATCCCCGCTCTGCTCGACGCTGCCAAGAAAATGGATGTTAACCTGATGGTCATCATGCGTGAGGAGGAACATGACCTCTCGAGCGTATGGATGGGTAGCAACACCCGCCAGATTGTCAACAACTCACCTATGCCTTTGGTAATTGTGCCCAATGTAAACCAGTTTTTACTCAACAAATAAGACCCAGCATTTATGAAAAAAATCATCGTGATTATTGCGGCCCTCGTTCTTTCGGCCGGTTTTCAGGCTATGGCCTGCACCAATTTCATCATCACCAAGGGAGCCAGCAAAGATGGTTCGGTTATGGTTTCATACGCCGCCGACTCTCACACCCTCTATGGCGAACTGTACTACCGCCCCGCAGCCGACTATCCGCTGGGCGCAGTTATGGATGTAATTGAATGGGACACAGGTAGATTGCTGGGACAAATTCCCCAAGTGGCTCATACCTACTCGGTGGTGGGCAATATGAACGAACACCAGCTGTGTATCGGTGAGACTACCTATGGTGGCCGTGAGGAATTGTGGCACACCCCCGGTATGATTGATTACGGCTCACTGATTTACATCACCCTCCAGCGTGCCAAAAACGCCCGCGAGGCCATCAAGGTGCTGAACTTCCTGATTGAGTCATACGGCTACTGCAGCGAAGGCGAGTCTTTCTCCATCATCGACCCCAACGAAGCCTGGATTTTTGAAATCATCGGCAAGGGTCCCGAAATGAAAGACCCCAAAGGCAAAACCGTAAAAGGCTGGTCCAACGGTGCCGTATGGGTAGCCCGCCGCATTCCCGACGGCTATATCAGCGGTCACGCCAACCAAGCCCGTATCACCACCTTCCCCTTGAGAGATGGCAAGACTTCCATCACCAACAAGGATATCGACAAGATGATCTTCAATCCTGAAGTGGAAACCGTATATGCTGCCGACGTCATCAGCTTCGCTAAGTTGAAAGGTTATTACGATCCCAAGGCTCCCGATGCTGAGTTCAGCTTCTGCGATGCCTACGCTCCCATTGACTTTGAAGCCGCCCGCTTCTGCGAATCTCGCGTATGGGCCGCTTTCTACCGTTGCAACCCCGAATTGATGGCTCAGTATGAGGATTATGCCCGCGGTGAAAACTTGAGCCACCGCTTCCCCTTGTGGATCAAACCCGCCCAGAAAGTGAGCGTGACCGATGTGATGCAGCTGATGCGCGACCATTTTGAAGGCACTTCTATGGACATGACCCAGGATATAGGTGCCGGTCCCTTCGCCTGCCCCTACCGCTGGCGTCCAATGACCTGGAAATATGATGGAAAAGACTATATCCACGAGCGCGCTACCGCTACCCAACAGACTGGCTTCTCGTTTGTGGCCCAAGCCCGCAACTGGCTGCCCGACAAGTTCGGCGGTATCTTCTGGTTCGGCGTCGACGATGCCGCCAGCAGCTGCTATATCCCCATGTTCTGCGGTATCACCGAGATTCCAGACGCTGTGCGCGAGGGCAACGGCTCAATGGTGGATTACTCTCCCACCGCCGCCTATTGGATCTTCACCAAGGTAAGCCAGTTTGTTTATACCCGCTATAGCGACATGATTAAGCATGTGAACGAATTGCAACATAAGTTTGAATTCGGCGCCGTAAGAAATATCAACGATATGGAAGGCGACATGGTGAACTTGTTCAAGAACGACCCCGCTAAAGCCCAAAAGCGTATCAACGACATATCAAACCGCTGTACACAAGAGGTTTGCAATGCTTGGAATAACCTGTTTGAATACCTGTTGGTGAAATACAACGACGGTAATGTCAAGGTGGAGAGAAACGGCAGATTTGTGAAAACCAATAGCCAGGTTCCACAATGCGAATCTCCGGAACATCCCAACTATCCCGACAAATGGTACAAGACCATTGTGGACGATTGTGGCAAAAACATTCAACATAAATAACAGCACTGAATACAACTTCATTCAACTATGGAAAAGAAAGGTGATAAACCTAAAACAAGCCGTCAGTTTGGCGCCAAAAAAAGCACCAGAAGCAGCGTAAAAGAGGAAAAAACTACCAGAAGAACGAGCCCTAGAAAAGCTAAAGAAAGTACCTCGGAAAATGAAACCGGTGCCAAACGTTCTTTCCGTAAAAAAACAAGCACGACAGAAAAAACTACAAGGACCAGAAAGGCCCCTCTAACCACTAAAGAAGACGAATCAGGGCGCAAATTTACCGGCAGCCGCAAATTCAGCGGTGCCAAGCGTGCTGAAAGACCCTCCTTCGGTGATAAGCCTTCTTTCAGAAAGAAAGAGACGGAGGCCACTCCTCGCAAAAAGCGTAGAGACGTGACCGCCGAATCGGAAATCCTTAGCGAAATCGTGGCCCGCAGAAAACGGGAAGGCCGTACCTCACCGCAGAAACAGAAGGTGCTGTCGCTCACCGAAAACGAGAACCAAGGCCTGGTGCGTCTGAACAAATACATCGCCAATGCGGGCATCTGCTCGCGCCGCGAGGCCGACGTGCTCATCACCACCGGCGCAGTGAGCGTCAACGGCGAAATCATTACCGAACTGGGCTACAAGGTGAAACCTACCGACGAGGTGCGCTATGGCGACAGGATTTTGCAGAACGAGAAGCCTGTTTACCTGCTGCTGAACAAGCCCAAAGACTATATCACTACCACCGACGACGAAAGAGGTCGCAAGAATGTGATGGACCTGGTGCGCGGAGCTTGCAAAGAGCGTATCTATCCTGTGGGCCGACTTGATAAGAACACCACCGGACTGCTGCTGTTCACCAACGACGGCGAGATGACTAAGAAACTGACCCACCCCAGACACGGTGTAGAGAAAACCTACTCTGCCGAACTGGACAAGAAGTTCGCCAACATCGATATGTGCGCCCTCCGCAACGGCATTGAGTTGGAAGACGGCATTATCACACCTGACGACGTACAGTACGTGGATGAGAGCAAACGTGTAATCGGCATCACCATCCACTCGGGCAAAAACAGAATCGTAAGGCGTATCTTCGAATTTCTGGGCTACGAAGTGGTGAAACTCGACCGCGTGGTTTTCGCCGGACTGACCAAAAAAGACCTGCCGAGAGGCAAGTGGAGATTCCTGACGCAAGCTGAAATCAACATCTTGAAAATGACTGTTAAATAATCTGGTTTTTTTGATTTTAATTCATCATGAATAAAAAACTTAATGCTCGACTGTTTGTCGAGAAAAAAGCTGGCTTCCAAGTGGAAGCCCAGGACTTATTGGATGACCTGAATCATAACTTGGAACTGCACATCAACAAGCTGCGACTGATTGTGGTGTACGATATCTTCGGTATCGAAGAAGACCTGCTGGAGAAGGCTAAACATGCCGTTTTCTCCGAGCCCGTCACCGATGAGGTATATACCGAATTCGACCTCAACGGACTCACCTATTTCGCCGTTGAATTCCTGCCTGGCCAGTTCGACCAGCGAGCCGACAGCGCGATGCAGTGCCTCCAGCTCATCGACCCCAAAACTACTGCCACTATCAGAAGCGGCAAACTGATAGTGATGGACGGCAAGCTTTCTGAGAAAGATATGCTGAAAATCAAGAAGCACTGTATCAACGAGGTGGAAGCTAGAGAAAAGGATATGTCCATCCTGGACGACTCAGAAAACGTCACCGTAGCCGATGTAGAAGTGTTTGAAACCTTCAACACCATGAGTCCCGAAGAACTGGACGCTTTCAGAAAGAAACTGTCCTTGGCCATGTCTTTCGAGGATATTCAGCTCATCCAGCACTACTTCCAAGAAGAAGAAAAACGAAATCCCACAGAGACCGAAATCAAGATGCTGGACACCTATTGGAGCGACCACTGCCGTCATACTACCTTTGAGACCCAGCTCGACAACATCACTTTTACTCCCAGCAAGTTCAACGACCAGCTGCAAGAGGCTTTTTACCAATACATCCAAATCAGAAACAACGTTCATGGCGGCCGCAAGCCCATCACCCTGATGGATATGGCCACCATCTGCGGCAAGAACGAACGCAAACTCGGCAACCTCGACGATATGGAAGTATCGGAAGAAAACAACGCCTGCAGCGTTTTTGTGGATGTGGACGTGGACGGAAAAATAGAGAAATGGCTGCTGATGTTCAAGAACGAAACCCACAACCATCCTACTGAAATTGAGCCCTTCGGCGGAGCGGCCACCTGTGTGGGTGGAGCTATCCGCGACCCGCTGAGCGGTCGTAGCTATGTGTATCAGGCTATGCGCGTTACGGGTGCCGCCAACATCAACGAGCCCGTCAGCCAAACCATCGAGGGCAAGCTGCCCCAACGGGTGATTTCCAAGAGCGCTGCTGCCGGCTACTCTTCCTACGGCAACCAGATAGGATTGGCCACCACCCATGTGCGCGAAATCTACCACGAAGGCTATAAAGCCAAACGTCTGGAAATCGGTGCGGTGGTGGGTGCTGTACCTGCTGACGGCGTGAGACGCGAGCAACCTCAACCCGGCGATATCATCATCATGTTCGGTGGACGTACCGGACGCGATGGTATTGGCGGTGCCACCGGTTCTTCCAAAGAGCATACCGAGGCTTCACTGGAAGTATGCGCCGCTGAGGTGCAGAAGGGTAATGCCCCCGAAGAACGCAAGATACAACACTTGTTCAGAAGACCTGAGGTAACCCGCCTCATCAAGAAGTCCAACGACTTCGGGGCCGGCGGCGTGAGTGTGGCTATCGGTGAGCTGGCCGACGGTCTGCTTATCGACCTCGATGCCGTGAAGACCAAATACAAAGGCTTGAATGGTACCGAACTGGCTATCAGTGAATCTCAAGAGCGTATGAGCGTGGTGGTGGATCCGAAGGATGTGGATGCTTTCTTCGAATACTGCCGACAGGAAAACATTGAAACCACCATCATTGCCAAAGTTACTGACAACAACAGACTTACCATCCGCTGGAGAGGAAAGAACATTGTGGACCTCTCTCGCGACTTCATCAACACCAACGGCTACCGCCAGCGTACCGATGTGGTGATACCCAAAATTGAAGGCGACTTCCCCGAAAGAATTTTGGAAACCCCCGCCAACCAGCCTGTCACAACCGAGACAGTGGTGCGCCATCTGGCCTCTCCCAACGTAGCTTCACAGAAGGGACTGATAGAAATGTTCGACTCCACCATCGGTGCTTCCACCGTGTTGATGCCCTTTGGCGGCAAACATCAGCTGACTGAAAGTCAGGCTGGTGTGCAGAAACTGCCCGTGCTGCACGGTACCACCAACACCGCCAGTATCCTGGCCTTTGGTTATAACCCCTATATTGCCACTTTTTCGCCCTTCCACGGAGCGATGTACGCCGTGCTGGAGTCTATGTCCAAGATAGTGGCTGTGGGCGGCGATTACAAGAAAATACGCTTTACCTTCCAAGAATACTTCGAGAAGCTGGGTAAGGACACCACCAAATGGGGCAAGCCCTTTGCTGCCCTGCTGGGTGCCATCTATATGCAAAATGCCTTCCACCTACCCTCTATCGGTGGCAAGGATTCGATGAGCGGCACCTTTAAGAACCTGAATGTTCCGCCTACACTGGTTTCCTTCGGCATCGTGACCGAGAAGGCCGACAAGGTGATTTCGCCCGAGTTCAAACAGAAAGGTAATTACATCTATTTCATCAACAATGTGATAGACGACAACCATAGACCTTCTGTAGAGCGGGTGAAAAAAATCTTCGAATATGTTCACGAGCAGATTCATGCCGGCAAGATTGTCTCTTGCTTCACCCCGCAGTTTGGCGGTATGATAGAGGCGCTCTGCAAGATGAGCTTCGGCAACGACCTGGGCTTCGACATCACCACCAACCTGCCTGTATTCGACTACACTTACGGTAGCTTTGTGGTGGAGAGTATCGAAAAGCTGGACTTCGAGTATGCAGTGCTTTTGGGTCAGGTTAGCGACAAGTTTGTGGTCAACGGCACCGAACTGGATAAGGCACAGTGTCTAGCCGCCTGGCGTGGTACCTACGACGCCATCTATCCCGAGGTGAAAATCAACAGCGAGACCATGCCCAAAATGGGCAGGGTACAGCATGTGACCCGCCGTGAGCTTCACCCACCCAAAACTGACAAAGTAAAGGTAATCATCCCCGTATTCCCAGGCAGCAACTGCGACTACGACACCGCCAAAGCCTTCCGTGAGGCTGGTGCAGAAGCCAACATCTTTGTCTTCCGTAACCTCAATGAGACCGAAATCAACAACTCCATCGACGAGTTGGCCACTTTGATTGACAACAGCCACATTCTGGCGCTGTGCGGCGGTTTCAGCTCGGGCGACGAGCCCGATGGCAGCGGCAAGTTTATTGCCAACGTGCTGAACAATGCGAAAATCAAGTCTGCTATCGAGCGACTGCTTGACCGCGACTGCCTGATACTGGGTATCTGCAACGGCTTCCAAGCTTTAGTGAAGTCTGGTCTGCTGCCCTACGGCAAAATCGGCCAGGTGACTGCCGCTTCTCCCACCCTGTACCGCAACGACATCAACCGCCACTTGTCGCACATCACCAAGACGGTGGTGGCCTCCAACCATTCACCTTGGCTCAGCTCTTTCAAAGAGGGTGAGGTTCACCGTGTGGCCATCAGTCACGGCGAAGGCAAGTTTGTGGTGTCGGACGCAATGGCACAAGAGCTGTTTGCCAACGGACAGGTAGCCTTCCAATACTGCGATTTCGAGGGACATCCCAGCATGAACAAATACGACAACCCCAATGGCTCCAACTATGCCATCGAGGGTATTGTTTCCGACTGCGGACGTATTCTGGGCAAGATGGGACACAGCGAACGCAAGGGTGACAACCTCTACAAGAACATCCCCGGCAACAAGGTGCAGGATATCTTCAGCAATGCCGTGAAGTACTTTTCTCCGATTAATTAAAAATAACGACATCATGAGTTTAGAACAGAAAATCAACGATGACATCAAAGCCGCAATGCTGGCTAAGGAAAAAGAAAAACTGAACGCTCTGCGCGCTATCAAATCTGCTATCCTGCTGCTGAAAACCGAAAAGGGCGGCAGCGACGAGATTGCCCCTGAAGCAGAGCTGTCCCTGTTGCAAAAACTGGTGAAACAGCGCAAGGAATCAGCAGAACTTTATAAGGCCCAAAATCGTCAGGACCTCTATGAAGAGGAAATGGCACAATATGAGGTGATTGCACAGTACCTGCCCAAACAGCTCTCAGCCGATGAAATCAAAGAGGTGGTGCAGAAAATCATTGCCGACAACAATATTTCAAGCATCAAGGAAATGGGTAAAGCTATGGGTATGGCCTCTAAACAACTGGCTGGCAAAGCCGACAACAAGACCATCTCAGAGATTGTAAAATCCCTGCTTTCATAATTTTCACCTAAATCCGACAGATGAAATATTATATCGTTGCCGGTGAGGCGTCGGGCGACCTTCACGGCTCTAACCTGATGAAAGCCATCAAGCAACGCGACCCGGAAGCTGATTTCCGCTGCTGGGGAGGCGACCTGATGGAAGCAGCAGGTGGTGAACTGGTGAAACACTACCGCGACCTGGCTTTCATGGGCTTTCTGGAAGTGGCTATGCACCTGCGGCAGATTCTCAACAATATTAAAATTTGTGAAATCGACCTGCTGGTGTACGAACCCGATGTGCTCATCCTCATCGACTACCCTGGCTTCAACCTGCGGGTGGCTGAATTTGCCCACAACAACGGTATCAAAGTGGTGTATTACATATCGCCACAGGTGTGGGCATGGAAGAAAAACCGCATCAAGAAAATCCAACAGTATGTGGACGAGATGATTGTGATTCTTCCTTTCGAGAAAGAGTTTTATGAACGGCATCATGTGCCAGTGCATTTTGTAGGACATCCTCTTTTGGATGCCATCGACAGCGATATCCGCCAGAGTGAAGCCGTACAGCAATTTCGCTCTATCAACCAACTGGACGACAGAGAGATTGTAGCTATTCTGCCCGGCAGCCGCAAGCAGGAAATCGTCAAGATGCTGCCCGTAATGCTGGAGGTGGCCAAAAAATATACTCAGTTTCAGTTTGTGGTGTCTGGGGTCAAATGGCAGGATTCTTCTCTGTATGACAGATACTTAAAAGGATCTGCTATCCCCTTGGTTATCGACCAGACCTACCCTCTGTTGCTGAATGCCAAATCGGCTTTGGTGACCTCTGGTACCGCTACTTTGGAAACTGCCCTCTTGGGTACCCCGCAAGTGGTTTGCTACCGCGGTAGCGCTGTGTCCTACGTGATTGCTAAACATCTCATCAAAGGCATTAACTACATCAGCCTCGTGAACCTCATCATGGATAAACCGGTGGTAACAGAACTTATTCAGTACGATATGAATGCCCAACGCTTAGCCGAAGAGTTTGAGAAAATAACCTTCGACGAGGCTAATATCAGCCGGATGAAAGCGGATTACGACCGTTTGCACCATATCCTGGCCGACAGCCACGCCTCCGCCAATGCCGCTGAGGTGATTGTGGATAATATCTGATTTTTTTGTACCTTTGCAACGACAATGCGGAAATTAAAACTATCATAAAAATACAACAGAAAAATGGCAAGAGTATTAATCATTGGCGCCGGAGGTGTTGGCGCAGTAGTGGCACACAAATGTGCTTCAGTTCCTGAAGTTTTTACCGAAATCATGCTGGCTAGCCGCACGAAAGCCAAGTGCGACAAGATTGCCGCTGAAATTGGTGGCAACCGCATCCAGACTGCTCAGGTGGATGCCGACAATGTGCAGGAAACAATCGAGTTGCTCAACAGCTACAAACCAGACTTGCTCATCAACGTGGCCCTGCCCTATCAGGATCTTCCCTTGATGGATGCCTGTCTAGCTACCAAGACCAACTACATGGACACCGCCAACTACGAACCCCGCGACAAAGCCAAGTTTGAATACAGCTGGCAGTGGGCTTACCAAGACCGCTACAAAGAAGCCGGTATCATGGCTCTCCTCGGCTGCGGCTTCGACCCGGGTGTGACCAGCATCTATACCGCCTACGCTGCCAAACATTACTTCGACGAAATCCACTATCTGGACATCGTCGACTGCAATGCTGGCGACCATGGTAAAGCTTTCGCCACCAACTTCAATCCCGAAATCAACATACGTGAAATCACCCAACGTGGAAAATACTGGGAAAACGGCCAGTGGATTGAAATAGACCCGATGTCTATCCACAAGTCTGTGGAATATCCCAACATCGGTCCTCGTGATTCTTACCTGCTTTACCACGAGGAACTTGAATCACTGGTTCGTAGCTATCCCACCATCAAGCGTGCTCGTTTCTGGATGACCTTCGGCCAGAAATACCTCACCGTGCTCAACGTACTGCAAGAAGTGGGTCTCACCAGCATCAAGCCTATTAACTACGAGGGTAAGGAAATCGTTCCCCTCCAGTTCCTGAAAGCAGTGCTGCCCGAACCTTCTTCACTGGGCGAAGGCTACAAAGGCCAGACCTCTATCGGCTGCCAGATTAAGGGTATCAAAGACGGTAAAGAACGCACCTACTATGTATGGAACAACTGTGACCATGCCGCCTGCTACAAGGAAATTGGCGCTCAGGCTGTTTCTTACACTACCGGCGTTCCCGCTATGCTCTGCGCCAAGATGATCCTTACTGGACAGTGGAACGGCAAGGGTGTGTTCAATGTGGAACAGTTTGACCCAGATCCGTTTATGAAAGAAATCGGTGGCTACGGACTGCCCTGGAACGAACAGGTGGACCAGCCCCTGCCTATCGAACAATAATATTGACTGAGTAAATTAAATTTTTACAACCAAGGGGCGAATAATCATTCGCCCCTATTGTAACTTACTTTGAATGAACTTTAAACTGAAATCTCCCTTTGCCCCCTCTGGCGACCAGCCTGAAGCTATCAAACAACTGGTGGACGGACTGAATCGTGGCGATAAGGCCCAGACCCTTTTGGGAGTGACCGGCTCGGGCAAGACCTTCACCATTGCCAATGTGCTCAACGAGGTAAACCGTCCCGCCCTTATCCTCAGCCACAACAAGACACTGGCTGCCCAGCTGTACAGCGAATTCAAGCAGTTCTTCCCTGAGAATGCTGTGGAATATTATGTCTCTTATTACGACTATTACCAACCCGAAGCCTATATTCCCACTACTAACACCTACATAGAAAAGGACCTGGCCATCAATCAGGAGATTGACAAACTGCGTATGCATACTACCTCCTCGCTACTCTCGGGTCGCAGGGATATTGTGGTGGTGGCCTCTGTATCATGTATTTACGGTATTGGCAATCCCGACGATTTCGCCCAGAATGTCATCAACATTCAGAAAGGGATGATAGTGGACCGCGACCAGCTGCTCTATGCTTTTGTGGCGGGTCTGTACTCCCGCACCGAACTGGCCCTCGAACCCGGCAAATTCAGGGTGAAAGGGGATACGGTAGACATCTTCCCACCTTATAACGATACCGCCTTTAGAATCATCTTTTTTGATGACGAGATAGAGGATATCTTTGAAATCAATCCTGTTTCGGGTGACAAACTCAACAAGCTGAATGTGCTGACCATTTATCCTGCCAGCATTTTTGTAACCTCGCAAGACTCGATGAACAACGCTCTTGCGGAAATCAAACTGGACCTGGAAACCCAGATACAGTATCTCCACTCCATCGACAAACACTTGGAAGCCAAACGCTTGGACGACCGAGTAAACTATGACATCGAAATGATGAAGGAGTTGGGCTACTGCTCGGGGATTGAAAACTATTCGCGCTACTTCGACCGCCGCAAACCTGGGGAACGGCCTTTCTGCATTTTGGATTTCTTCCCCGACGACTTCATTCTGGTGATAGACGAAAGCCACGTTACCGTGCCGCAAATTGGGGCTATGTACGGCGGCGATCGCTCCCGCAAAATCAACTTAGTGGACTATGGTTTCCGTTTGCCCGCCGCTTTGGACAATAGACCATTGAAATTCAATGAGTTCGAATCGCTGATTGGACAGACCATCTTTGTGAGCGCCACCCCCGCTCAATATGAACTGGACAAATCGGAGGGTGTGATTATTGAACAGATTGTGCGTCCCACCGGTTTGCTCGACCCTCCTATTGAAGTGCGTCCCGCCTTACATCAGGTGGACGACCTTCTTGATGAGATTGAAAAGACCGTAGGTAGGAAACAAAGGGTGCTGGTGACCACATTGACCAAGAAAATGGCTGAGGAACTGAACCGCTACCTGCTGCGTATCGGTATCCGTTCCAAGTATATTCACTCGGATGTAGAGACCCTGGAACGCGTGGAAATCCTTAAGGATTTGCGTGCCGGAGCCATCGATGTGCTGGTAGGCGTCAACCTGCTGCGCGAGGGTCTCGACCTTCCCGAAGTGGCCTTAGTAGCCATTATGGATGCCGATAAGGAAGGCTTTTTGCGCAACGAGCGCTCGCTGACCCAGACGGCTGGCCGTGCTGCCCGCCATGTGGACGGTCGTGTCATCTTCTATGCCGACAAGGTCACTCGCTCCATGCAGGCTACCATCGACGAAACCCTTCGCCGAAGAGCCAAACAGCTGGCTTACAACGAAAAACACCATATCATCCCCAAAACGGCTATCAAATCAGATGCGCTGCCCAAAGAACTGGAGAACATGCGCTTTGATATTCCTGATCCCATCACCTATATGTCCCCCGCCGACCACTCAATAGCTGCCGAAAAACGCATTGACTACAAGATGTATAACATAGAGCAGCTGCAGTCATCTGCCAAAAAACTGCGCAAGCAACTGGAAAGTGCCACTAAAGAACTGGATTTTATCTTGGCAGCCCAACTCCGTGACGAAATCATTGAAGTTGAAAAACTGATTGCCGAACAAAAGGCATAAAAAGTTTTACACTCCGTCTAAAATATTGAGAATCTGATTACTTTTGCCTACATGGGCACGGTTGCGGTAATTGCTCAAGCAGATAAACAGCATATTGTCAGAGGGACGATAGACCATGATATGATGGAAGCCATGCCACAAACCACCATGATACACTAACTTTCCATAATACGGATTCTCTTCCAAATGGAAACCATAACCATATAACTCAGACGGGGCAGCTCCAGTAATAAGCTTGTTTTGGGGTGAAGAGGCCATCTCCACCAACTCACGCGGGATAATGGAATACTCGTTGAAAAAGGCTATTTTCCACTTCATCAGCGCCTCGGGACAAGAATAGAGACCTTTGTCGCCGAAAGTGCCATCAAGTGGCTCGTAGGCCACCTCTTCGCCTGATTTCAGGTGACCCCTTGGAAAAAAGATATCTTTGTGTTCGTCTTTTTGCGTGACATAAAACGTGTTCACCATACCCACCGGCTTGAAAATGCTGTCTTCCATGAACTTTTCAAATGGTACTCCGGAAACCTTGGCCACTATATCGGCCAACAACAAGTAGTTGGTATTGGTGTACTTGTATCTCACCCCTGGCTTGAACAGGATTTTTTCACGGCGTGAAAACACCTTCTGTATTGCCTGCTCATTGGTGGTCAGCCCTTCCTTCCCCCATATCTCCTCTGGAAAGTCAAAATACTCCGGCAATCCTGATGTATGACACAACAAATGGTGAATGGTGATGCCTGCATACGGGTTGTTGGGGTAAAATTTCGACAAGTTGTCCGTCAACTGTATCTTACCAGCATTCACCAGTTTGAGAATGGCTGCCGCTGTAAACTGCTTTGACACAGAGGCCAACTCATAAGGAGTGGTGGCTCTCAAACGGTTGGCTTCTTTTTCCCGTGCCTGATTCAACTGGGTTTGCGTCATCCCGTTCAAATCCTTACCCCGCTGGTACAAACGAGCATACCCGTATGTTTTTCGTACAATCACACGGTCGTCAAGGGCGATGAGTATCGTGCCATTCAGCGTTTTTTGCATCTGTAAGGCCATCTCCTGTATGGCCATCACTTTCAGTTGGGGATTAGCACGGTCAAAAACCCCGTTTATTTCAGTCGTGGTAAGTTCTTTTAGTTTTTTTGTCCCCTTGCTCATCTGGACGGTTTGCGCCGCCACAACAGCAAAAAAAGCACAAAAAAACAAACACAAAGATAATCGTTTCATGTATTAGAGTTTAAATGCTTTCTTGATGGCATCCACATAATCCAAACGCTCCCAGCCAAAGAATAGTACTTTCTTGAAAGTTTTTTCCTGTCCATTCACCTTTCGGGTATAGGTGTCCTTGCTTTGATAGCCCACTTCTACTTCTTCCTCATAGCTGTCGCGACCAAAATGGCCGTATGAAGCGGTTCTTTCATAAATGGGGTTCTTCAGTTGGAATCGTTCAATAATATCATAAGGACGCATCGGGATAATCTCGCTGATTTTTTGGGCAATTTCACCATCGCTCATCCCTACTTTGGCGGTATTGTATGTGTTCACATACAAACCCACCGGTTTAGCTACACCAATAGCGTAAGCCACTTGTACCAACACTTTGTCGCACAAGCCTGCAGCTACCATGTTTTTGGCAATATGGCGGGCTGCGTAAGCGGCAGAACGGTCCACCTTGGAAGGATCTTTTCCTGAGAAAGCACCTCCTCCGTGGGCACCATGACCACCGTAAGTGTCCACAATAATCTTGCGACCCGTAACTCCCGTGTCGCCGTGCGGTCCACCGATAACAAACTTACCTGTAGGATTCACATAAAGCTGATAGTCTTCCTGGGCAAAAAGCTTTTGTACGCTAACAGGACAGTCTTTTTTGACACGAGGCAGCAAAATGTTCTTAATATCTTCTCTTATATGTTGCTGCATAGCCTGCTCCACATCGAATTCATCGTGCTGGGTGGAGATCACTATGGCATCAATCTTCTCGGGAGTGCCGTCATCAGCATACTGCAGAGTTACTTGTGATTTGGCATCGGGACGCAAATAGGTCATTTCCTTGCCTTCCTTGCGGATGGCCGCCAACTCCTGCAAAATTCTGTGTGACAACTCAATAGTAATAGGCATGTAGTTGTCCATCTCGTTGCAGGCATAACCAAACATCATACCTTGGTCACCAGCTCCCTGATCTTCCTTTTTCTGTCGCTCCACGCCCTGGTTGATGTCGGAAGACTGGCTGTGAATAGCAGAAATCACCGCACACGATTTGGCATCGAACTGGTAATCACTTTTCGTGTAACCGATTTTAGTGATGACCCTGCGTGCCACATCATCAATGGACACATAGCCGTTTGTTTTAACCTCACCTGCGCAAACTACCAGTCCGGTAGTTACTAAAGTTTCGCAAGCCACTTTTGATTCTGGATCCTGAGCCAGGAACGAATCAAGCAAAGCGTCTGAAATTTGATCACTCACCTTATCGGGGTGTCCTTCAGATACTGATTCAGATGTGAATAGATAGCTCATAATAAAAATTTATGGGTTAATAATTGATGTAAATGAAAAAAAGTGGGAATCCTTGATGTTTTAGCATTTTTTTCCGTGGTTGCAATCATGACAAATCTTTCCACAATTTTTCGCTTGCAAAAATACGAAATTTTTTCGGGTTACTTATTGATGTTGATAAGAAAATTTATATGTCAGAATATTTAGCTGTTTTTCAATGTCTTACAAAAAATCTCGTGGCTAAGACACGATTTATGATTTTTTGATTCGCATATCCTTTTTTCAAAAAAAGTGGCTTAAATCAAATATTGATTTGTATGTTATTGATTCTTAATTATTTATATCACTACTCTGCCCTTCGGGCACCCCTTCTCAAAGAAGGGGAATGATTATCTTAGAAAAATCATGAGGGCAGCGATGTCAGAGGGACTGACTCCGCTGATGCGGGAGGCCTGACCCAAATTGTCTGGTTTTACCCTTGACAATTTTTCGCGGGCTTCCAATGACAATGATGGAAAATTCCGATAATCGAAATCAGGAGAGATTTTGATATTATCCAAATTGGATAATTTATCGGCCATCTCTTTTTCCTTTTCAATATAATTGGCATATTTGATTCTGATTTCTGAATTTTCCTGCTCCCTTTCCGATATGTTGTTTTGCACCACAAACTCCAGAATCTTGGTACAGCATTCCTTCAAACCTCCTAACTCTACCTGGGGTCTTAACAACAAATTGGCATATTTGGTACGCTGCGATATAGGAGAGGTTTCAATGGAAGACAAATAATCATTTACCTCAACAGGCTTGGCATGATGTTCCGACAAAAATTCTACAAACTTTTGCTGACGCTCGTATTTCTTACACATACGCTCATACCTCTCCTCATCGATCAAGCCCAACTGATGACCTATTGGGGTGAGGCGCTCGTCGGCATTATCCTGACGCAGTAAGATACGGTATTCGGCTCTTGAGGTAAACATGCGATAGGGGTCTTCCACGCCCTTGGTGACCAAGTCGTCTATCAACACCCCGATATAAGCCTGCGAACGGGTGAGCACCAAAGGCTCTTTGTCGTGAATGGAAAGATGGGCATTAATACCGGCTATCAGTCCTTGACAAGCTGCTTCCTCGTAGCCGGTAGTGCCGTTAACCTGTCCTGCCAAATACAAATCGTCGATGATTTTCGACTCCAACGAAAACTTCAATTGGGTAGGATCAAAAAAGTCGTACTCTATGGCATAACCCGGTCGGAACACTTTAGCCTGCTCCAAACCAGGAATCAGATGCATAGCTTTTATTTGTACCTCTTCCGGCAGAGAGGAAGAAAAACCGTTCAGGTAATATTCATTGGTATATCTGCCCTCCGGTTCTAAAAACAATTGGTGTCTGTCGCGTTCCGAAAAGCGGTTGATTTTGTCTTCTATAGATGGACAATAACGTGGACCCACACCCTGAATCCTTCCTTGAAACATAGGGGAGAATTCAAAACCTGTGCGCAGCACATCATGTACCTGCGGATTGGTGTAGGTAATCCAACAACTCATCTGATGCTCCACTGCTGAGGTGTCGGTAAAAGAAAACTTGTCGGGATTCTCGTCCCCCTTCTGCTCCTCCATCTTCGAGAAGTCAATGGTTCGCTTATCGATTCTGACAGGGGTACCGGTTTTTAGTTTTTTGACGTTTAGTCCAAAATCCTTCAGCTTATCCGAAAGGTATAGCGAGTTGGTCTCCCCCATCCTACCCCCTGCAAAGTTGACCTCCCCGATATGGATGCGGCCATTCAAAAAAGTGCCGTTGGTTAGAATTAATTTCTTCGAGTAAAAAGTATTCCCCTGCTGGGTTCGCACGCCCATTGCCTTATGGCCGTCAAACAAAATGTCGATAACAGTATCCTGACGCAGTTCCAAATGCTCCTCTCTTTCGAGCATCTGTTTCCAGCACTGAGAAAAAAGATACTTGTCGTTTTGGGTTCTGGGACTCCACATGGCGGGTCCCTTCGAGCGGTTCAGCATTCTGAACTGGATAGTCGAAAGGTCGGCCACCACCCCCGAGCAGCCACCAAGGGCATCAATTTCTTTTACAATTTGTCCCTTGGCTATTCCTCCCATGGCTGGGTTGCATGACATCTGAGCCACTAGACCCAAGTGCATCGTGATTAACAAAGTTCTGCTTCCCATGTGCGCCGCAGCCATTGCCGCCTCACAGCCGGCATGTCCGGCTCCCACCACTATTATATCGTATATTGTCATCTTTTCCACGTGGAACAATCTTGTATGTTTTTGTTTATCTGTTTTTTATATTTCTATAAAGCCTTATTGCCATCTCCTCCTGAGCCCTCATTTCTTGGGCTTCTGCATCCGTTTTATCCTTATATCCGCACAAATGAAGTACACCATGGGCCACTACCCTCAGTAGCTCATCAATCACGGGTAAACCCATGTTGGAAGCATTGTCACGGACTCTTTGCTCACTGATATAGATTTCACCTGAAACCATTTCCCCTTCCCCATAGTCGAAAGTAATGATATCGGTATAGGTATCATGTTGTAAAAACTGAAGGTTTATTTTCAACAACTCCTCATCATTGCAAAAGAAATACTTCACATCGCCAGGCTTAAGGGCTTTAGATCGAATGAGCTCCTTCAGCCAGTTTTTCAAAATTGCCTGCTCTGCTTGCAATTCTTCTGGTATATTGGTGAAATGTATCATGTTCAATTTGATTATTTCTATTCTTTTCCTCTGACAATTTCTGTATTGTAGAGACGGTGCATGCATCGTCTCTACTTTTTTATTAACTGTTTTCTTATTATATTTCCTTTATTATCAATAATTTGAATAAAATAAAAGCCCTTATTATATCCCGATAGTGATAGTCTATATTTTGACTCATTTACATTCTCTTTGATAGACACCAATCTACCGTCTTCTGTATAAACCTTAAGGAATGATATAAAATCATCTGATTGAATATCAACATATTCACTTGCAGGATTAGGATAAAGAACACACCTATTATTAGGGTATAAGCTTACCGAACTACCCGGAATATCAGTAGTGTCTGGTAGTTCTACAAACCACTTGCCTAAAGAATCATAAATCACCTTCTGGGCAGCCACACGTATGGTCTCTGCTACCTCCTCTGGTAAGCTACTATGATAAGTGAGGTCTCTGGGATTAGCTCTGAACAATACACTATAAAAAGAACAGGCTGCAGCATAAGTACCCGCTAAAGAAGGATGACTTTCGTCTGATGAATAAAGATCTATGTCAGGATTATGGTCACGCAAGTAATGCCACAAGGCACCAACGGGACTCACCTCAGCTCCAAAATCTTCGGCCATGGTCATATAACGCAAATACAAAAGGCTATCCATACCCTCATAGGTACACAAAGGCGGAAAATAGGGACAGTTGCCCTGGTCACCGTTTTTACGTCCCCAGGTCATATAAAAAACAGTAGTAGCTTCGGGATTATACTGATTAATCATCTCACACAACTGCTGAGCATAGGGATAGGTTTCAGCATAAAACTGCCCATCTGGAAAAGAAGGTTCCTGACTCTGTCCCTGCAATACCACATAATCCCATCCACCCTGTTGAATCAGGGAAACTGTGGTGCTGTTGTTGACATGCATCTGGAAGGTGCTGCCACCCGGTACACTGGAAGAAAACACTAGCGTGTCACCCAATGACTCAGCCATAGACGCTATCATTTCAGGTAGGTTATTGACATAGGTGTAACTGTTGCCAATAAACAAAACCTTGTATCCCTCACCAAAGCTGAAAGGCATTAAAAGCGACAGCAAAAAAGCCAGTAAAATTTTCTTCATAGAGGGTGATTTTATAAAGTACTGATTTAAAATTTCTTCTGCAGATGTTTCACGTGGAATATAAAAAGACTAATCGATATTGTAAAAATACTGGTTGACTTTTTCTTTGTAATAGTAGTTCAAGTTGACGGGAACCGTCCTCAACATTTCCTGCTGCGACTGCTTTGTCTTGTCCAGATTCCAGTCCTTCGGGGGATTGGTATTGAGTATATCTCTGCCTTCTGTTGATTCCCTTATCTTTTCCTCATCCTGCTTACGGTCGGCCTTCTCGCTCTCCAACAAACGGGTCTCAATGTCCTTTTGGCGTATCATAGTCTGGTTGGAAATGGTACGGTTCACTAGTTCTTTTTCGGTTTTCTGCATCTCTTCTATCAGTTTGTCAATAGCCTTATCCCCTACCCCATTTTCTGACTTCAGCTGGTTCTGGTAGTCCTGCATCATCTTGCGGATGGCTTCCTGCTGGGCGGCCATCTTGGCAAACTGTTCGCTCCACTGTTGCTGACCCGATTGTCCCTGCTCTTGTTTGCCCTGCTGCTCCATCGAACGCTTCATAGCTTCCATCTGTCGGTTGAGTTGTTGCTGTAATTCTTTGGCACGCGTCTTTTTGCTCTTTCCCTTGCCTCCTGGCTTGCTGCATGAGCCGTTGCCCGATTTCTTGCACTTCGACTTGCACTCGCTCTGCTTCTGCTTCATCTCTTGCATGGATTCGGCCAACATCAAAGCTAAGTTGTTCATGGAGGTCAGGGCAAACTGTTGGTCTTGGGAGGCCTTCTTAGGATTACGGACATCCAAAGCACTGTTTACCGACTGGATATAATTGTTGATTTTGGTGACTTCTTTGGTAATAAAGGGTCTCACCGACATCTGGCGACGGGCCAAGGCCAAGAGCGAATCCTCCACCATCTTCATATTGTCTTTCACCTCATGTTGCTGGCTCATCAGATTCGTGAAATTAGAGGAACGAGCACCTGTTTTTTGTGTCTTCTTCAACACATCTTCCTGGTCAAAAGAAAGCAGTACCAGATTGTCCAATATCTGACGCAACACAGCAATATCCTCTGTAATCTCTTCCAACTCGCTCTCGTTCATATCCTGCTCTAACTTGTCGGCCAGCTCCTCCATTTTCTCTGCTGCCGACTTCTGGCTGTCACTTGCTTTTGAGCGGTTGTTCTTCTGCAACTGCTGGTCGGCATCTTTCATATCCTGCTCCAGCTGTTGCTGAAGCGAGTCGGTATTCGAGAGTTTGTTGGGTTGTTCCAATTCCTTGTTCAAATCCTTGATTTCCTTCAAATCTTTCTTCAGCTCTTCGTATCGCTGCTCAATTTCCTGTTGCTGCTTCATCAGGTCTTCTTTGCTGATGTCCTTCTTTTGGGTTTGCAACGACAAATTCTGTTCGTCTTGAGAAAGCTTTCTGGTCTTGTCCAAAAACTCGTTCACCTTCTTCTCCATCTCCAGTTCCTTGTACAACTGCAGTTGCTGATCAAGAGTTTGATTGATATCCTTGGCATCCATCTTCATCTTGTCGATGGAATTCTGCATCTGGTCCTTATTCATGTTCTCCATCATCTGACGGATTTGCTCTATCATATTCTTCATCTCATCAGACAGTAGCTCATTCATGCGCTGCTCCAGTTCCTGCTGCTTTTTCAGGATATCTTCCGTATAGTTTTTGTACTGGTTCTCCAACTGGTTGTTCATACTCTGCTGCTTTTTCATCTCATTCAGCTGATTCTTCAACTCGTTGAATCGGTTCAGCAGTTCCTCCATCTTTTTCTTGTCCTGCCACGATGGATTATTGGTTTCTTTCAACTGGCGGTTTAGTTTGTCAATATCCTTCATAATCTGTGAAGACTCCTTCATCAGATTGTCCATATCCGACTTGGCCTGACTGCTGGTTCTGTCCAGTTCCTTGTCAATCTCTTCCTGGGTTTTTACCTTATAGTCAAACTGACCAGTTTTCGACATCTTGCTGCCGTTTACCCCATCGTTGTCATACACCTCGAAATGGTAGGCCATTGAATAACCTGGACCCAATTCAAACATGGCTGCCTCAAAGGAATAGTAAAAATCTTGGATTACAGCGTTCTTTTCAATCTGAATGGGGACTTTTACGTCTGACTGGATTACTTGTCCCTTATCGTCAAATTTTGAGTAAACAAAGTACAATTTCGAAAAACCATAGTCGTCTTTGATATTGCCTTTGAAATAATAACGGTCGATAAAGAATGAATCTATCCGGCTTTCCACGTAAATCTCAGGATACAAGTCTTTTATCATCGAAATGGAATGATTTAGCGTATCCTTGGAAACATAGAACTTGTTTTTGTTGACAATGGCATAGTCGAAGGAAGCATGCACCGTGAGAGCCGCCGCAAAGTTGTCGTTGTCTGACGTCAAGTCCATCTCATGATCTTGATAGATAAACTGGATATTATCGGTATTTTTAGTATAGAAATTCCAGGTAATCTTGGTGCCTTCAGGAACGGAAGCTGTGCCCACATTATCCAATACTTCATCATTTTTATTCAAATAGGATGGATATTTCAAATGCATGGCAAATCCTATGGTAACAGGTTTGGGTAGCACCTCAATGGTATAATTTTGGCTACTTACCTCATCTGTATATAACTGAAATTCTGTATTTTGTCTTAAATTGGTAAAGGTATAGGAAAACTCCGAATTGTTTTCCTTCACACACTTATAGTTCTTTTTGTTATAGACTATGTATAATTCGTTGGGTAACTCCTCCCCTACTATCTTCATTCTCACCGTCAAATCGTCATTCTGAAAGGTAACCAGCTTTTTGTTCAACAATTCTATGCTGTAGGGGGCCGGCTTTTCATATTCCTGACGGTAGTTGACAATACGCTTGGTAGGCTCGGTAATCACCTCACTTTTAATGGAGAATATCAACACAAATATCAAAACCGGAATCACAGCCCATTTCAGATAGCGGGTAGTGTTCTCAAAGCGGATAGCCTTTACAAAAGGAAAGGGTTTCAGCTGGTCAGTCTTGGTGGCAATGGCCGTTTCCAGTAATTCGTAGCTTTTGTAATCCCCTTGTTCCAATTGGTTTTGCAATTGCAACAAATTCAACAATTTGTCATCAATCTCAGGAAAATAAGATCCTACCATTTTTGCTATCTGTTCACTACTCAATTGACTTCCTAAGCCAAAATACTTAAAAAGTGGTATCAGTACAAAAAATACCAGAAGCAATGCAAATACTGCCAAATAGGAGAAAAATAAAACCTTTCTGACGGCAGGAGTGAAATAAGAGAAATACTCCAACAGCACATAAATCAGAAAAGCAAGTATGGTGACAAAAACAAATATCAGCGCCCCTCGGTAAAGAATGTTTAGTTGGTATTTTCGGCCAAAATCTTTTATCTTCTCAACGAGTTCATTATTGTAGTTTTTCATTTTCTCCAGCTTTTATATTAGTCAGGTTGAAAAATTCTTCCTGCTGACCCATAAAATAGTTCAACATTTTCTTGTTGCTGCCAAATAGGCGTCTCAAAAAGAAATAACGTCTGAACTTGCCATTTAGTTTATTCAACTTCATTCTTTTGCCCAAAGTCTTGCCGAAATCACGCCAGCTGTCGTCATGATCGGCATTGCTCACCATCTCCATCTCTGAAATGAGAAGATGCATGAAAGGGATCAGCACAGGACAGGCTTTTTCACAATTTCCGCAAAGGGTGGTATGCTCAAATATGTCTGAATTTTTTCGGTTAGAGGCAAATACGTTATTTTTTACTAACTCAATGGGTGAATACTTGCCATTGGTTTTAAATACTGGACAAACATCCTTGCATTTGCCACAATTTATACAATACAAACTCTCCCTCAACTTCACATTTTTCATGATATCCGTTATTCCATTATCATATAGAACCAGAGTTACATTCACCTTCTGTGTGGAATAGGAATCACTTTTGTCAAATTGATAGCTGTTGCTGATGATCTTGTTGAAAGGCTTGGAAATAATATTCACAGAATGCTGGTTACCGTATATTTCTTCCCTTTCATATAAGGATAAAATAATACCCAAATCAGAACTTTTAACAATAAGGTTATTGATATCCAATATCAAAATCACACGGTCCACCTTATTGAAACAACAGTTGCTCTTATGATTGAACAATACTATGGAACCCGTGTCCACCAATCCGAAATTGGCATTGGTAATCAAGTAATCAGCCGATTCCATATTGTTTTCCAAATCCTCTACAGCTATTGACTTAATCAGATTGCCCGTATCTGTCAATCCTGAAGGAATAGCAGGAAGGTCGAAGCAAACCTTATTGAAATGCGATTTCGGAAAATCTTGTTTGATAAACGATACCAACTCTTCCTCATTGGCCATCCATTTCACATCAATACCATTATTGGTAACTTTGTTTTCGAAAGCCAACAAATTATTATCCATATTCTCTATGAAAGAATACCTGATAAAGTTTGCCCTTTTATTGATTGAATTGCTCATGACCAAATGAATATCTAATGAATATTGATTTTTTCAACTCTTCTCTGATGTCTTCCCCCTTCAAAAGCAGTGGAAAAGAATGTTTTCACCACCTCAAAAGCATCTTCTGTGGATATAAACCTTGCAGGCAGCACCAATATATTGGCATCATTATGCTGACGGGCCAAAGCTGCTATTTCCTTATTCCAACAGATGGCAGCCCTTATACCAGCATGCTTGTTGGCAGTCATGCCTATACCATTGCCCGTACCACAAATTAAGATGCCATATTGGTATTCACCAGAGGCAACTTTTTCAGCCAATGGATGGGCAAAATCTGGATAGTCCACACTTTCCGACGAATAGGTTCCCAAATTATCCCATTCATATTCTGACTGGAACTGTTTGATGATTTGTTCCTTCAATTCATATCCAGCATGATCTGATGCTATAATAATTTTCATTTTTCGCAGTTTTATACTAAGTTTGCAAAAGTACACAAATTTATTGAATTATGCTTAACTACTTATATTTTTTCATTTATACTATTATAAGGGATACCAAAAGGGTAGGGAAGATATGCAATTATAATACCTTAAACATTAAATATTTATGATTTTTAATGGTAATGTTCATTTTTTTGTTGAAAATAAGTTCAAAATTCAAAATATTATCAACAATTCTGTTGATAGTCGATGGAAAAATTATAAATAATAAAATTTATGAATACTTTTCTCACCATTTTTTTCAGTTTTCAACCTCTTCTATGAACAAAATGAACCTCATTTACCCGAAAAACTTTTCAACTAATAACTTTCTTTGCATCTTTTTAAAGAAAACGAACCCATTTATAGAACAACAACTTAGCTAAAATTATCATGTTTATATCGTGTTTATAAATTAGAATAAGTAAAAAAAGCAAACTTTAAGCGGAAAATTTACCAACCTTATCAACACCACTATATCTTATCATAAAAACTTTTTTCTTTTTAAATTTGAATTTGAAGATATAATCAAAATCATTAATTTTGCAGCATGAAAAAATTACTGCTCATATTACTGCTTGGCTGTGCCTTTTTTGCGTTGAAAGCGCAAGGGCACAAGTTTACGGGCAAGGTTTACGATGGCATCAACTTTTATCCCATCGAAGGAGCAAATATATACAATGTTTCCCAAAAAAGCTTCGTTTTCTCCAATGAGGAGGGTAACTTTACCATTGAGTGCAAGCTGAACGATACCTTGGTGATATCCAAATCCATTTATCGCCAGATGATAGTGGTGATGAACGAAGATCTGATTAGAAAGGGTAGGGAAGACTTCCTACTTTATTATAAGGCCATCTTGCTGAAAGAGGTAAGTGTGATTTCTTTGAATCCCACCTACGAGGGTTTCAAGCGTGATTTGGCCAAGATAGAAATCCCTGATATCTATAAGCGTATTCCTGGAACAGAGACAAGCGAGTGGGATAAGGCCAATGCGGAATATGGCAAGGATCCCAATGTGTTTAGAAATACCGCCATTGCCCATCCTATTTCTTTCTTGTATGAGACTTTCAGCAGAAAGGCCAAGATGAAACGTCTGTATAATGAGATGGTACAGTATGAAGACCGTTTGGATGAGCTTCCTTTGAAATACAATAAGGATATAGTGAAAGACATCACAGGGCTGCCAGATGAGGAAATTCTGACTTTTATGATGTATTGTCATTTCAGCTATTACGATTTGGTGAGATGGACACCCATGCAGATAATCAACGCTATCAAAGACAAATATATCAATTATGAGTACGAAAAATTGAAAAATTAGCGCAAAGTATGAGTGAATTTTTGAAGAAAAACCTGAATTTATATCATTTAATAGGAATTGTATTGTTCGTGGCCTTGTCGTTTTTTTATTGGTATAAAGCAGGACAATATAGTGATAAAGTATTGCAGAATAACCTTTTCTTGATGATTATATGGGGTGTTTTGGTGGGTTATATTCTGGCTGATATGGTGAGCAATGCCTTGAAAAGAAATAAAGAAGAGGAATAAAAATAAAAATTGTGATTATCACAAAAAAAATGACTATCTTTGCAACTCTCTTTTAAAGAGCATATAATTGTAATATTCAAAACTATAAGAAATGAAAAATATTGATTGGAAAAATCTGGGTTTCGGTTACGTAAAAACCGACTACAATGTACGTTGCTATTTCAGAAACGGTGAATGGGGCAAGTTGGAGATTTCTTCTGACGAATACATCCCCATGCACATGGCAGCTTCTTGCCTGCACTATGGTCAGGAAGCTTTTGAAGGAATGAAGGCTTTTAGAGGTAAAGACGGTAAAGTACGTTTGTTCCGTTGGGATGAAAACTGGAAAAGACTCAACAACTCAGCAGAGGCTATCATGCTGGCTCCCATCCCTCAGGATTTGTTTTACCAGGCTATGGAATTGGTCATCAAATTGAATGTTGATTATATTCCTCCTTACGGAACCGAAGGTTCTCTGTATCTCCGTCCTCTGTTGATTGGTACAGGTGCTACCGTTGGTGTAAAACCCGCCAATGAATATTTGTTCATCGTGTTTGTAACTCCCGTTGGACCTTATTTCAAGGAAGGTTTCAAACCCACCAATATGCAGATTGCATTGGATTATGACCGTGCTGCACCACTTGGAACTGGTCATGTGAAAGTGGGTGGCAACTATGCTGCTTCTCTGCGTGCTGGCGAAAGAGCTCATGCTGAAGGTTTCAGCGCTTCTATCTTCGCTGATGCCAAAACCAAAACTTACATCGACGAGGCTGGTCCCGCCAACTTCTTTGGTATCAAAGACGGCAAATATGTAACTCCTGATTCAGGATCTATTCTTCCTTCTATCACCAACAAGAGTCTGACCACCATCGCCGCTGATTTGGGACTGGTTGTGGAAAGAAGACACATCAAATTGGATGAAATTGGTACTTTCGAAGAAGCAGGTGCCTGCGGTACCGCTGCCGTTATTTCTCCTATCCACATGATTCAAGACCGTGCTACCGGTAAGGAATATGTTATTGCAAAAGACGGTAAACCAGGTCCTTGGAGCACCAAGATGCGCAGCATCCTGATGGGTATCCAATATGGTGAAATAGAAGACAAGTACGGCTGGTGCACAATAGTTGACTGCTAATCAAGTACTTAACATTATTTAACAAAAATACTCCACAAAAAGATTACGGCTATCATTAATTGAAGTATTTTTGCACACCCTAATAACGAAACAAACAACCAATTAAAAAAAAAGAGAAATGAAAAAATTATTTGCTATCCTCGCAGTATCTGCATTCGTATTTGCAGCATGTGGACAAAAAGCTGAAACTGAAGAACCCGCAGTGGAAGAAGCAGTTGTAGAAGAAACTGTTGTTGAAGAACCCGTTGCAGAAGAGACTGCAGAGGTTGTTGAAGGTGAAGAAGTAGCTACAGAAGCACAAGCTGAGTAATCATTTTCAGAAAGCGAAAAAGAAAAAAGACACTCCCAAGAGTGTCTTTTTTTTTACCTAAAATATTCCCCTTCTTTAAGATTCGACGAATGAGCGAGAGAAGAACCAAGCTTGCTTGGAATCTTCCGAGCGAGGAGGAGAAAGGAGACGTAGTCTCCAAGGGGTGCCCGTAGGGCGGGGTAGTAAAAAATGAAAGAGAAGATTCACAAAATAAATATTATGGAAATACGTTTAATGACCATCGACGACTATGATGCGGTATATGACCTTTGGTGTCAGACGGCAGGCATGCGCCTACGCAGCAACGACGATACCCGTGAGGGGATAGGCAAGTTTTTGGAAAGAAATCCCACATCCAACTTTGTGGCGCTTATCGATGGGGAGATAGTAGGGGTGATGTTGTGCGGCATGGACGGTCGCAGGGCATATATATATCATGCCACTGTAAAAAAGCCGCTTCGCGGCCAAGGAATAGGCAAAGCCCTGTTGGGTAAGGTATATGAAGCCATCCGAGCTGCCGGCATCCACAAAAACGGCCTTTTGGTGATGAGCGACAACGAGATAGGCAAAGCCTTCTGGCGCTCGCAAGGCTGGGAAGAACGCCACGATGTGGACTATTACAGTATAAACATGTAAAATTCCAGTAAGCACTATTAGCGCCTGCAGGACGCATATATTCACACACTATTCCTACACTATTCCTACACTAGCCGAACACTATCTTGTATAATCTGGGTTGACACATGCAGGTGAAGGATTATTTCATCAGTTTCTTGTAGTGGATGCGCTTGGGAGCGTCGTTGCCTAAGCGTTTCTTTTTGTTCTCTTCGTATTCGGTGTAGCTGCCTTCGAAGAAATAGACTTGCGATTCGCCCTCGAAGGCCAGAATGTGGGTGCAGATGCGGTCGAGAAACCAGCGGTCGTGTGAGATAACGACAGCACAGCCGGCAAAATCGTCCAAGGCTTCCTCTAAGGCGCGCAGGGTGTTCACGTCAATATCGTTGGTGGGCTCGTCCAGCAGTAACACGTTGGCTTCCGATTTTAAGGTCAATGCCAAGTGCAGGCGGTTGCGTTCGCCGCCAGACAACACCCCTGTCTTTTTGCTCTGGTCGGTGCCGCTGAAGTTGAAGCGCGAAATGTAGGCTCTGGAGTTGATTAAACGTCCGCCTAAGGTAATCTGTTCGTTTCCTTCTGAAACCACCTCCCAGACCGTTTTTTCGGGGTCTATGGAGCTGTGTTGCTGGTCAACATACCCCAGCTTGACGGTTTCACCTACTTTAAAGCTGCCGCTGTCGGGCTGCTCCAAACCCATGATGAGTCGGAAGAGGGTGGTTTTACCTGCACCGTTGGGTCCGATAACGCCCACAATGCCGTTGGGTGGCAGGTTGAAGTTGAGGTTCTCAAACAGCAGCTTGTCGCCGTAGGCTTTTGACACATTCTGAGCTTCGATGACCTGCGAGCCCAAGCGGGGACCATTGGGGATATAAATCTGCAGTTTTTCCTCTTTTTCCTTGATGTCTTCGTTCAGCAGCTTGTCGTAAGCGTTCAAACGGGCTTTACCCTTGGCCTGACGAGCCTTTGGGGCCATGCGCACCCATTCCAGCTCGCGCTCGAGGGTCTTCATGCGCTTGGACTCTTGTTTTTCCTCCATGGCCAGGCGGTTGGTCTTCTGCTCCAGCCAAGAGGAGTAGTTGCCCTGCCAGGGGATGCCTTCGCCACGGTCCAGCTCTAGAATCCAGCCAGCCACATTGTCCAGGAAGTAGCGGTCGTGGGTGACGGCAATGACGGTGCCCTTGTATTGCTGCAGGTGCATTTCGAGCCACTGCACCGACTCGGCATCCAAGTGGTTGGTGGGCTCGTCTAGAAGCAGGATGTCAGGCTCTGACAGCAACAGGCGACACAGGGCCACACGACGACGTTCGCCTCCCGACAGGTTTTGGATGGGGGTATCGCCTTCGGGACAGCGCAGGGCATCCATAGCGCGCTCCAGCTTGGAGTCGAGTTCCCAGGCATCGTGCTGCTCAATCAGCTCGGTCAGCTCCCCTTGGCGCTCGATGAGTTTGTTCATCTCGTCGTCGCTCATGGGCTCCATGAACTTCATGTTCACCTCCTCGTATTCTTTCAAGATATCCACCACTTCTTGCACCCCTTTCATCACTTCCTCCTTTACGGTGAGCTTGTCGTCAAGTTGGGGTTCCTGAGGCAGGTAACCTACAGAATAGCCGGGCGAGAAAACCACCTCGCCCTGATAGGACTTGTCGAGGCCCGCAATGATTTTCAGCAAGGTGGATTTACCTGCGCCATTCAAGCCCAACACACCAATTTTCGCCCCATAAAAGAACGAGAGGTAGATGTTTTTCAATACTTGTTTCTGAGGGGGGATAATCTTGCTTACCCCTACCATGGAGAAAATGATTTTTTTGTCGTCGATTGCCATGATTTTATTATTTCAAAGTGTCTACCACGTATGGGTTGGGAATATCGCGGTAGAGGTCGAAGTAATTGTTTTTGTTTTGAAGAGGGATTTGTATGGTATATGTTTTCCCAGAGGCGGAGATTTTGGAGCTTCTCAGCCACGGGTTCAGAAATTTCAGTTCTTTGTAGCTCACCCCTTGCTGCTTGGCGAAATCATACAGATTGGCGATAGGGGAGGTGACTTGCACTTCCTTGCTGGGAATGGGGTGATAGAGATTGGCCTGGCAGTAGCCATAGCCATACTTCACGGGGTTTTCCATAATCAGCTTATAGGAAAGAATGCGATAGATATAGCGGGAGGTCTCCTGGTTGAGATAGAGGTCCCAGTAGTTGTCAATACTTTGGTAGTCAATATTTTTTCTTAGGTTGACTTCTCCCATATTGTAGGCAGCGGCGGCCAGCGACCAGCTACCGAGGCTGGCTTTGGCCTTTTTCAGGTACTGGCAGGCTGCATAGGTGGACTTTTCCAGGTTATAGCGTTCGTCCACATCTTCCGATACTTCCAGTCCGTAGAGTTTGGCGGTGGAGGCTAGAAACTGCCAGAATCCGGCAGCTTTGGCAGGGGAGACCACATTCTCCAGTCCGCTTTCCGCCACACAAAGGTATTTGAAATCGTCGGGCACCCCTTCCTCTTTCAAGATAGGCTCAATCACTGGAAAGTAGCGGGCCGAACGTTTGATGATCTGGATGGTTTTGGAGTGCTGGTAGCAGTTGATAATCAGCTCTTTGTCCAAAGCTTCGCGAACATAATATACCTCCAATGGCACAGGCTCACCGCCCAAATCAAGCGTATTGGGCAGTAAGGGAGAGCCCGCATAATTTTGGTAGAGGTTTGGAATATTGTCGTTGGGAGTGCCTTGATCGTGAGCGCATTGCTTGCCGATGGCAAAGCCGATGGTGGCCATAAGCAGTGCGACAAGAGGGATGAGGATAAAGAGATGTTTTTTGTTGAGAGACATTTTTCTATTGTATTATATTTACGTCACTACCCCGCCCTGCGGGCACCCGTTGAAGACTTTGTCTTCGTTTCCTCTTCGCTCGGCAAAGCCAAAACAAGTTTTGCCTCTGCTCTCGCTCATTCGTCAGCCCTAAAAGAAGGGGAATTTTTGATTATCAAAAAAACGGACCAAAACTTCAAAATATTGCGTTTTAGTCCGTTTTTAAGACTAATTATAGTTTGGTAGCTTATTCAGCAACGATATTGGGCTGCTCCAGACCAAGGCCTTTCTTTTTGTCAACGGCTTTCAGCACGATACCCAGAATCAGGGCAGCGATACCCAAGCAAGCCAACATGACAAGCGGCCAAGTGTAGTCGTAGGAAACAGCGGCGGTTTCAGCATCAATGATGCCTTCGTTCATTTGGGCAATCACATCCTGGTTGGTTTTATCCAAGATTTTGCCAATGAGCAGCGGGAAGAGCCATAAACCGATGTTCTGAATCCAGAAAATCAGAGCGTAAGCGGAACCGATGATTTTTTCGTCCACCAGTTTCGGAACGCTGGGCCACAAAGCGGCGGGAACCAAAGAGAAAGAAGCACCCAACACCAGAATCAGGATGTAGGCCACTACAACACCACCCACCTGGCTGCCTTTGAACTGAGGCAGAATGAAAGCGAAAGACAAGTGGCAGATAATCAGCAATAAAGAGCCAATCATCAGCATGGAAGCAGCTTTACCTTTATGGTCCACATAATTGCCAAGGATAGGAGTGATGGCCACAGCCAACAGCGGGAATACGGCGAAAATGGTTTCGGCAGTACCACGCATATAACCCATGTAGCAATAAACCACCAAGGCCACTACTGCAAGAGCCATCAAGAGGATTTTTTTGGATTTATCCTTTGCGAAATTGCTGGTGAAAGAGCAAACAGCTACCGCCAACATGATGATATACTGAATAATGGTTACAGAATTACCACCCCAGAAGGTGCTGGGATCAGCTTCGGTGAGCGTCAGGTTGCATTGCAACATGTTCACGGCATATTTTTGGAAGGGGAAGATAGCGGAATAGTAAAGCACACAGAGCAGAGCCACCAACCAGAAACCGAAGGAAGACAGGATTTTGCCGATATCGGACACTTTGAAAGGATCGTCTTTTTCTTCAGCCTCACCGGTTTGTTCATCCAGTTTCTTATCCATGAAGAAGTAAACAATGAACATCATTAGGGCAATACACAACAGCACCACACCGAAAGCCACCGAACGGGAAACATCAATAGTGCCACCCAATTTGGCGAAGAAAGGTGAGAAAATCATACAGGTAGCCACACCCAGACGGGCCAGTGCCATTTCGGAACCCATAGCCAGCGCGGTTTCGCGACCTTTGAACCATTTTACAATACCACGGGAAACAGTAATACCAGCCATCTCGACACCGCAACCGAAAATCATGAAGCCGACAGCGGCCACCTTAGCGGAAGCAGGCATACCTTTGTAGAAGGGTGCCACACCGAGTTCCTGGAATACGGGAATGTAATTCAAGTGATTGTCGAACCATACTTCCACACTGCTGCCCATAAAGGCTTCGGTGACAGCATAGTACTTGATTAACCCACCTATCAGCATCACGGTACCGGAAAGGATGGCGGTGAAACGTACACCCATTTTGTCCAAAATGATACCAGCGAAGATGAGGAAGAAAATGAAGACATTCAGGAAGGTTTCAGCACCTTGCATGGTACCGAAAGCGGTGGAGTCCCAACCTCTTGTCGATTGCATCAGGTCCTTGATAGGGGAGAGGATGTCCATGAAGATGTAGGAACAGAACATGGCCAAAGCCAATAATAGCAAAGCGGTCCATCTTACGGACGCTTTGTCACGTAAAGTTTCTATTTTTTCTGTCATAATAAAAGATTTAAGTTGATATTATTTGTTCAAGAAATTATTCACGTTTTGTTCGATGCGTGACAGCAGGTCGCCGTTTTCGCATTTCTGGAATTGGTCACCGGTAATGTGCTCATAAAGTTCGATGTAGCGGTTGGTGATGTTGTTCACGATTTCGTCGGTCATCTCGGGCACTTTCTGTCCTTCCTTGCCTTGGAAGCCGTTTTCCATCAGCCATTCGCGCACAAACTCCTTCGACAACTGGCGCTGAGGTTCGCCCTTGGCAAACTTCTCTTCGTAGCCGTCGGCATAGAAGTAGCGGGAAGAGTCGGGGGTGTGAATCTCGTCGATGAGGTAGATTTTGCCATTGGCTTTGCCGAATTCGTACTTGGTATCCACCAGTATCAGTCCCTTTTGGGCGGCGATTTCGCTGCCTCTTTGGAACAGAGCCATGGTATATTTCTCCAAAACGGCATAGTCTTCGGGAGAGACCAGACCGCGGGCCAGGATTTCTTCTTTGGAGATGTCTTCGTCATGCAGACCCTGCTCGGCTTTGGTGGTCGGAGTGATGATGGGTTGTGGGAACTTTTGGTTCTCGCGCATGCCTTCGGGCAGTTTCACGCCGCAGATTTCGCGGGCACCGTTCTTGTAGCTGCGCCAGGCGCTTCCGCAGAGGTAGCCGCGTACAATCATCTCGACGGGGAAGCCCTCGCAGCAGATGCCAACGGTCACCATCGGGTCGGGACTTGCCAACTTCCAGTTGGGGCAGATGTCTGCCGTTGCATCTAGAAACTTGGAGGCTATCTGATTCAAAATTTGTCCTTTATAAGGAATTCCCTTCGGAAGGATGACGTCGAAGGCGGAAATACGGTCGGTGGCAACCATCACCAGTTTGTCGCCAATAGTATAAACGTCTCTTACTTTTCCGTGATAGACTTTCTGCTGTCCCGGAAAATGAAAATCGGTTTTCGTTAAAGCTGTCATGAAATTTAATTTTTTTAACGTGCAAAAATAAGAAAATAATTCGGAGTTTGGAAGTGGATTGCAGAATTATTTAGTATTTTTGCAGTTTAAAACTGCGGTATTATGCAAAACGAGCAAATGACAAAGAAAAATAACCCCATAAAGTCTATCATTCAACTGGTTATTTTTGTGGGTATTGGTGTGTTTTTCATCTGGCTTTCCCTGCGGGGAATGACGGCTGATGACTATGGAAAAATCAAAGAGGTGCTTATCAGCATCAACAATCCCGAGAGTTGGACATTTATCATCTTATGTATGATTTGTGGATGTTGTGCCCACTATGTCAGGGCATTGCGCAATATTCTGCTGATAGAACCCCTGGGCTATAAGGTACGCAAAAGCATGGGTTTCTTCTCGGTGATGGTGTGCTATTTGGCCAATTTGGGTTTGCCTCGTGCCGGAGAGGTGTTGCGCTGCGTTTTCCTGCAGAAATATGAAAAAGTGCCATTCCAGAAAACACTTGGCACTGTGGTGGCCGAGCGGGCCTACGACATCGTATGCTGGCTGTTTTTCCTCATTATTGTGGTGGTGATGAACACCTCGCTGCTGTCACAGATTGTGATGGACGAGCAGAGTGGGATTACTTTGGGGATGGCCCTCCAGCAGAAAATGTCAGGTATGGTACACAATTATAAGATGTATATAGGACTGGCTTGTATCGCCTTATTGATATTTGTTATTCATAAAACCAAGGACAGATGGAGCAAGGTGTCGGTGCTGGTAAAAATCAAAAACTTTTTTGTAGGCATCTGGCAGGGACTGATTTCCATCAAAGATGTGAAAAAACCTTGGTTGTTTGTTTTCTATACCCTGCTAATGTGGTTTTTGTATTTTCTGGGCACCTACGTATGTTTCTTCGCTTTTGACTTCCTTCGTCATTTAGGTCCATCGCCAGCCTTTACCGTTTTGATACTGAGTACTGTAGCTTTTATGGTGGCCCAAGGGGGTTTGGGAGCCTATCCTTGGATGGTAGCCCAAGTGCTGTTGCTGTATGAAGTGCCCAAGGAAGCTGGACTGGCAGCAGGCTGGATTGGCTGGCTGGCACAAACCGTGATGATTATTGTGGTGGGTATTATCTCCCTCATCATAGCCTCATTTATGAAAGACAATAATGAGAATGTCAAAACGATAGAATGAAAAAGATAGTAGTTACCGGCGCTTTATGTTTACCTTTAGTGTTGGCACAGGCACAGGTGGTGGATATTTCCTTGCAAAGTCAAAACCGAGCATGGAAAGACAGCACACAGGTGGCTGTGGTACACGACAATGACGATCTTGTACTGTCGGAAATGGAGTTGATACAGGAAACGTACCAGATACCCGCTTACAGCTTGTATGACCAGTATTGGGATACGGAAAATATTTGCAGTAGGCATCTTACCCTGCCCTTTTCGGGCAACCCCCTGCGTATTATCTTGGTACAAAGCAACAACAATCCCTTCTTTTTTCCCTGTGCGGGTGCAACCTCTGTCAATAATACCTATGGAGAGTATAAAAACGAGTTTCATCCCGGGGTGGATATGATGTTAAAAAGTGGTTCTCCGGTAAAATGCTGTTTCGATGGAGTAGTACGTATGGCTAAGATATACGGAGATTACGGTAGGGTGGTGGTGGTGCGCCACTATAATGGATTGGAGACCGTGTATGCCAATTTGGAGAAGATTATGGTAAAACCCGGGCAGATATTACAGTCGGGAGATATTATCGGTGCTTCCGGCAAATCGTCAAAGACGGGAGCCGAGCAGCTGCATTTCGAAACCCGTTTTATGAACGAGTGTTTCAATCCCTCCATATTTATCGACTTCGATTATATGGAATTGAAGGATAACACTTTGATTTTGAACGAAACGGATATGGAAATTACGGGGAAGGAAAAGTATGAACAGAAAAACCAAGAAGTGGTGGGGAAAAAAGTGGAAGAGCGAGCCAACGAAACAAAAAACAGCGGCCAGACCGAGTATCATATAGTGAAAGCGGGAGATACCATGTACAGGATTTCGATACAGTACCATGTGCCCTTGGCCAAACTGTTGCAGATGAATAATATGAAAGAGACCGATGTGATAGACATCGGTCAGAAAATCAAGGTAAAATAAAAAAGGGCTGCCTTTTAGCAGCCCTTTTTTATGGTCGTAAAAATAAGATTATCTCTTTTTTACAGTTTGAGTTTGAACGTTAGCGTCGCTGTTGTTGATAGCTTCGGTAGCAACTTCTTCAGTTTTCTTGATAGCTTGTTTAGCTACGTTTTTACCAGCCTTAACAGCTTCTTCTTTAACGGTAGTTTCTTCTTCAACCACTGCAGTTTCTTCAACTACGGGTTCTTCAACTACAACTTCTTCAGCAACGGGTTCTTCAGCAACAACTTCTTCAGTTGCTTCTTCTGCTTTGTTACCGCAAGCTACGAACAAAGCACCAGCCAATAAAACTAAAAATAATTTTTTCATTGTTTTGTGAATTTAATATTGTTATAAATGATTATTTTTTAGCGTTATAAGTGATAGTGAAGGTATATTTTGTATTACCTTTTGCGAAATCCAAATAAGCTTCATAAATGAGAACCATTTCGGTTTCACTTAATTTGCTGATAGTAGCAGTTTCAAATTGTTGACTGAAAGTACGAGCGGGGTTACCTGGTTGATAGAAGAAAGGAATTTGGTATTCCAAAGTGGTTTCGTCAGCGTTGAATTTCCAAGTGGAAGCTTGTTCTGTAACATAACCGTCTTCGATTTCGTCGGGGAGTTTGTTACCGGGTTTAATAACCATACCACCGTTTGAATTAAATACTACATAGTCATCTTGTTCATAGTCATACAAGTATTTTCCGAACCAGTCGTTGGTCATTTCACCAGAAACTTCAACAGCGGGGGTAACGGTGCAAGCTACCATTGTCCAACCTTTGGAATTGCACAATTTGTCAGTGTTGGTTTTTTCATTTTTTTTGCCGCAAGATGTCAGAGCAACTGCGAAAATTGCAACTAATGCAATTACTAAAATGTTTCTTTTCATGATAATTTTTTTTAGGTTAATAATGTTGTTTTTATACGTTCTTTTTATAGTTTATTTTTGCTTTTTTGCTAGTGCACAAAAAGTACTGCAAAAGTACGGCAATAATTTATACAAAACGCAAAAAGCGAAAAATTTTTTCTAAAAAAAGTTAAACCACCTGTTTTGCATACATAAACAGCTGTAAAACAATCTATTAAAAGTGACTAATTAAAAAAACAGGAAAAAACTGAAAGGAGGATGTTGAAACAAAAGTTTTTTTTTGTAATTTTACCCGCTGAAAATTTAGTGAGGAGAGATGGCCGAGTGGTCGAAGGCGCACGCCTGGAAAGTGTGTAAACGCCGAAAGCGTTTCAAGGGTTCGAATCCCTTTCTCTCCGCTTTTTTTATAGAGTTTATAATCAAAAAGATAGAGAAAGAAATAATCAAAAAAAATCATTAATTAAACAAGTAGTATCAATATGAAAAAACTGATCGCTTTATTGACCGTAGCAGGTTTCTTGACCTTCGGTATGGCAAACATGGCGTTTGCACAAAATGAACAGAAAACTGACAATCCCGCCCAGACGGAGGAAACTGTGGAAGCTGAAGAGGCTCCCGTAGAACAAGCCGTTTTGCAGGAAGATGCTGATGAAACTCCTCAGCAAGGTTTGCACTATGTGTTGAAAGAAAAATACATCCAGGGTGGTGCTTTGTGGATGACCCCGGTGTTGATCTGTTTGATTTTAGGTTTGGCACTGGTTATCGAAAGAGTATTCTATTTGAACCTGGCTTCTGTCAACTCAGAAAAATTATTAAAGAAAGTAGAAGACGCTATCCAAACTGGTGGCATTGAAAAGGCAAAAGAACTTTGCCGCAACACCAAAGGACCCTTGGCTTCTGTGTTCTATCAAGGTTTGGACCGTTACAATGAAGGTCTTGATTCAGTGGAAAAATCAGTTGAAGCTTACGGCGCTGTTCAGATGGGTCGTCTGGAAACCAACCTCAGCTGGATTGGCTTGTTCCTCGCCTTGGCTCCGTCACTCGGATTTATGGGTACTGTAGTAGGTATGGTAAACGCATTCGATGATATCGAACGTGCAGGTGATATCTCTCCGACCATTGTTGCTGGTGGTATGAAAGTGGCTTTGTTGACTACCGTATTCGGTTTGATCACCGCTATCATCCTTCAGATTTTCTACAATTACATCCTGTCAAAAATCGACTCTATCGTTAACGACATGGAAAACGCCACCATCTCCTTCATGGACATCTTGGTGAAAAACAAAGCTAAATAATTGAGTTTTCAATTTCAATAAAAGCAATCTTTATTATGAAGAATATTGTAAAAATAATTATATTTGTAGTGGCCATCGTTGCTTGCATCCTTGCCATTTGGTTCGCTGTGTCCTTTGATCAGGACAAGCTGGACAAATACAGCGAGGCACAGGCCGTGAACAACGCCAATCCGGAGATGATTGCTGCGTTTTTAGCCACCACCCCTGAAAGTCTTCCCGCTTTCGTGGACCAGTACCGCAGCGAAGGCGCGACTCTTGCTGAAGGATTGAAAGCTCAACAACTTCAAAAAGACATCCTTTACACTTATATCGTGGAACTGCAAGAGCTTACCGCTGAAACATTCCCCGAATATCAGGCTAATTTTGCCAGTCATTCTAAAGCCCTGTTCGCCAAGGCTGATGAACCACAAGAATACATCGACGGCTTTAATGCTGTGGCTGATTTCGACGGCTTGGCAAAATATATCAATACCCTGGAAGGTAAGTACAATGTGCTCAAACAGGATTTCATCCAGCAGAAAGCATACGTCAAAGCATACAACTCTATCGTAAACCAAGCTGATGCCGTTAATCAGACCGTTTCTGAAAACAAGAAGGCTGAAGACTTGGCTACCCTGCAGGGTGATATGAAACAGTATCTGCATAATGGCAAACTGTTGAATGTGATTTTGACTATGACCTATGTGCTGTTTATCATCAATATCGCTTTGTTGCTGATCTTTGCTCTCAAGGCTATCGTCACCAACATCAGATCTTCTTACAAGATTTTGGTAGTGATTGCTTTGTTTGCTGTCATCATCATCTTGGGTTATGTGTTTGCATCTTCAGAAATGACTCCGTCAGCTATCAAGATGCAGCTCACACCGCAGACAGTAAGACGCATCGGTATGGGTATGTTCGTTTTGTATGTAATGTTCTTCGGTGCTATCTTTGCGGTGATTTACTCAGCAATTTCCAATGCAATAAAAAACAGAAAATAAAATGGCAAGAAAAGCTCCAGGAATTAATACAGGATCGTCGGCAGACATCTCTTTCTTGCTGCTGACATTCTTCTTGTTGACCTCATCTATCAATACAGAACAGGGTATTCCACGTCGTTTGCCACCCCCAAAAGACAAAAACGCAAAGGAACAGAAAGTTGATATCAACCAGCGTAATGTACTGAACGTGCTGGTGAATTTCCAAGACCAGATTTCTGTCAATGGTGAGCAGATGGATATTTCTATGCTGAAACAGACAGCTATGGAATTTCTTGAAAACCCCACCAACGACCCGCATAAACCGGAAAAGAAATATGTGGATATCGACAATCTCGGTGAATATGCCGTTTCCCAAGGCGTTATCTCTTTGACCAACGACCAGGGTACCACTTATAATATGTATGTTCAGGTGCAGAATGAGCTGCAGAGAGCTGTCAACGAACTCCGTGATAAGGTGTCTTCCAACTATTTCGGTAAGAAATACGACAACTTGGATACTGCTCTCCAAAAAGCTATTCAGAAGGCTGTCCCGATGAATATCTCTGAAGCACCGCCAATCGATTACGGTAAAACAGAATAAGTTATGGCAAGATTTAGAAAAGAAGAAAAAAAGGAGACTCCGGAACTTAACATGGGTTCCATGTCCGATATTATCTTTATGTTCTTGTTCTTCTTCATGGTGATTACCACTATGCGTGAGGCTACGCTGAAGGTGAAATTCCAACCGCCTAAGGCTACTGAAATCCAGAAACTGGAGAAAAAGTCTTTGGTAGCCAACATCTATATTGGTGCCCCTATCGGTAAAAACGAGAATACGCTTCCTCCCGGAAAGGTTTCCGTGCAGCTGAACGACCAAACCATCAAGGCTGAAGACTTGGCCGCTGACGTGCGTGACTTTATTGGTAACGAAAAGGAGTCAAGAAGCGAAGAAGATAAGAATAAACTGACCTTCTCCCTGAAAGTGGACAAAGATGTTCAAATGCGTTATGTGAACACCATCAAAGCTGAGCTGCGTGAAAATAACGCTTTGAAGATTAACTATGCTACCGGTAAGAAATCTGAAATGAACAAATAGAAATTTATATTGCGATATTTGAAAAAGGGTGGCCTGCAGTCGCCCTTTTTTTGTAAAAGACACCACTATGATACAATCCATGACAGGTTTCGGCAAGACTACCTTCCAAGTAGAAGGCAAGTCTGTCACTATTGAAGTCAGAACCTTGAACAGCAAACAACTCGACCTGACTGTGCGTATGTCAGCCCTGTTTCGAGAGATGGAAAACGATGTGCGCAATTGCGTAGCCACCGGCTTGCAAAGAGGCAAAATAGAGGTTACCATTTATATCGAGAAAGCCGACAAGCCTCAGGTAGCTGTCGATATCGATTTGGCAAGAGCTTATTACGAGCAGTTGGTTACTCTGTCAAAAGAACTGAATAACCCAGTGGAAAGTGACATTTTCTGTCAGGTATTGCGCCTGCCCGATGTGATTACTTCTTCCAAGGAGGAATTGTCGGAAACACTAAGAGAATCGGTGATGAATGCTTTGGATACCACTATCCAGAAAGTGATAGCCTTCCGCGAAGAGGAGGGAAGCCATCTGGCTGCGGATTTTGCCAAGCGCATCAAGCTGATAAACGATATGGTGGACGAAATCACCCCCTTCGAGGAAAATCGTATTGTCACCATCCGCAATAAGTTTGTGGCTTCGCTGTCAGAACTGCCGGTACAGTATGACAATAACAGACTGGAACAGGAAATCATCTTCTACCTCGAGAAACTCGATATCACCGAGGAAAAGGTGCGCCTGAGAAAACATTGCTCCTATTTCATGGATACGATGAAAGAACCTCAATCGCAAGGTAAAAAGCTGGGCTTCATTGTGCAGGAAATAGGACGCGAGGTGAATACCACCGGCTCGAAGTGCAACGACTTCAATATCCAACAGATTGTAGTTCGCATGAAAGATGAGGTGGAAAAACTGAAAGAACAACTGGCAAATGTATTATAAGAAATGAGTAACATTCTATCTCTTGTAGGCCGCCCGAATGTGGGCAAATCCACTTTGTTCAACCGCTTGACGCAGACCAAGGAGGCAATTGTAGATTCCGTGTCGGGGGTAACCCGCGACCGCAATTATGGTAAGGCCGACTGGTGCGGCTATGAGTTTTCGGTGATAGACACTGGTGGTTATGTGGTGGGTTCCGACGACATTTTTGAGAGTGAAATCCGCAAGCAGGCTTCTTTGGCTATTGATGAGTCGGATGTGATTGTGCTGTTGGTGGATGGGCGCGAGGGACTGACACCTTTAGACGAAGAAGTGGCCATGATGCTGCGCAAGTCCAAAAAGCCCTTTTACTTGGCGGTCAATAAGATAGATAGTCCCTCGAATTTCTTTGACTACACTGAGTTCTATGCTTTGGGCATGGAAAATATCTATCCCATCTCGGCCGTGTCGGGAAGTGGAACTGGCGATTTGCTGGATGAGGTGGTGAAGCATTTCTCCAAAGACGAGAATGTGCAGTTGGAAGACCTTCCCAAAATTACCATCGTGGGCAAACCCAATGTAGGCAAGTCATCCATTATCAACACCTTTTTGGGTTATGAGCGTCATATTGTCACCCCGATTGCCGGCACTACTCGCGATTCTATCTTTACCCGCTACACCGGTTTTGGTTTCGATTTCTATTTGATTGATACCGCTGGTCTGCGCAAGAAAAAAAAGGTGGAGGAAGACTTGGAGTTCTATTCGGTAATGCGCACCATCAGGGCTATCGAGCATAGCGATGTGTGTATCCTGATGTGCGACGCCTCTCAGGGTTTTGATGCACAGGACCTCAACATTTTCAGCTTAGCAGCCCGCAACCGCAAAGGAATTGTGGTGGTGATGAACAAGTGGGACTTAGTGGAAAAGGACAACAAGACCCATAAGCAGTACGAGGATGTGGTGCGTCAGCGTATTGCCCCTTTCACCGATGTGCCTATCATATTCACGTCGGTCATCAATAAGCAGCGTATCTACAAGGTGTTGGAAACTGCCATTGAAGTACACAAAAACCGCAGTCGTAAAATCAGCACCTCTGAGTTAAACGACGTAATGCTGCCCATCATCAATCAGACCCCGCCTCCTATGAACAAGGACAAGGTGATCCGCATCAAATATGTTACACAATTACCCACCGCCTTTCCCGCCTTCGCCTTCTTCTGCAACCTGCCTCAGTATGTGAAAGACAGTTACAAAAGATTCTTGGAAAACCAGATACGCGAACATTGGAATTATTCGGGAGTACCGATGGAGATTTATTTCAGAAGAAAATAAAAAATAGAATCATGAAAAAAATAATCATTATCATCTTATTGTTAGCATGCAGTACTACTATGTTGCTGGCCCAGGGACAAGGCACTTTTAGAGCAGGTTTGCGAATAGGAGCCAATTTTTCCACCTTATATGCAGTAGAAAGCGATGGACAGAAAATACCCACTTTGTTTTCTTCTTCCGCAAGATACAAGATGAAACCCGGTGTAAGGGCAGGTTTTGTGTTTGATGTTGGACTTACCGATGTGGTGTCCATACAACCAGCCATTTACTATTCCCTGCAGCGTTGGGGTTCGAAGGATCAATTTGAGGTAGATAGCAATATCATTTTGAAAACAGACGAGACATTGAGCATGCAGCTGTTGCAGATACCTGTGTTGGTCAATTTCAGAATAGCTTTCAAAAATGATTATCGCAAGGCCTTTGTAGTAGGGGTGGGACCCTATTTCAGTGTGGCAATAGTGGGTTATGACGTGCTGGATGGATTATATGTCAATACTGTTACAGGCGAGTCTTTGGATATTCGTGGCAAGGCCAATTTCTATAAAAATGAAGAGATTGTTTATTATGTAACTCAGAAAAACGGTCATGTGGATACCTACAGAACCAATTTCGACAGACATCCTTTCCACCGTTGCGACTTTGGTTTCACCATTGCCGCTGGTTTCGAGCTGAACAAATTCTATATCGGTGCGGCTTGCGACCTCGGGGTTATCAACTCCGCCAACACTGCTGAATGGGAAGAGGCTGGTATCATGGGTTACAGCCAACGCAACTTCAACCTCCAAGTAACCTTAGGTTATTATTTCTAATTGGCCACTGCGTCAATCTCCTCTCGCAGATTCTCCATCACAAACTGTGTTCTCTCGCTGGTGTTCTTGCCCATGAAGTAGTCCAGCAGATTGCGGATGTCCACATCTTTCGACAGCACCACGGGTTCCAGACGTATGTTTTTCCCGATGAAGTTCTTGAATTCCTGGGGTGAGATTTCGCCCAATCCTTTGAAACGTGTTATTTCGGCCTTTGCACCACATTTCTTGATAGCATCGGCCTTCTCCTCATCAGAGTAGCAATAATGCGTCTGCTGCTTGTTTCTGACCCTGAAAAGGGGTGTTTCGAGGATGTACACATGGCCAGCTTTTACCAGGTCGGGGAAATACTGCAGGAAAAAGGTCAGCATCAGTATGCGGATGTGCATGCCATCGGCATCGGCATCGGTAGCAATCACAATGTTGTTGTAACGCAGTCCGTCCAGTCCGTCTTCTATGTTCAGCGCCGCCTGCAGCAGACTCAGCTCCTCGTTGCGATAGAGGGCGCTTTTGTTGGTGTTGTAGGTGTTGAGCGGCTTGCCTCGTAGGCTGAACACAGCCTGGGTGTTGGCGTCACGCGACATGGTGATGGAGCCTGAGGCTGAGTCGCCCTCGGTGATGAAGATGGTAGTTTCCGGACCACGCGAGTCGTTGGTGTTGAAGTGGTAGCGGCAGTCACGCAGCTTGCGGTTGTGCAGGCTCACCTTTTTCTGGGTTTCTTTTGACTGCTTCTTGATGCCGGCAATTTCCTTTCTCTCCTTTTCCGATTCCTGAATCTTTTTCAGAATGATGTCGGCTACGTCCAAGTGGATGTGCAGGTACTTGTCCAACAACTTGGACACAATGTCGTTCACATAGTTTCTGATGGTAATACCGCCAGGGCGCATGTAGGTGGAGCCTAGTTTGGTTTTGGTCTGTGACTCAAAGATAGGTTCTTTCACCTTGATAGAGAGGGCAGCCACTACCGAGTTGCGAATGTCGTTGGGGTCGAAGTCTTTCTTATAGAAGTCCCTGAAAGTCTTGACGATAGCTTCCCTGAAAGCTTGCTGGTGTGTACCTCCTTGGGTGGTGTTTTGGCTATTGACAAACGAGTAGTATTCCTCACCGTATTTACGGTCGGTATGTACCAGGGCAAACTCAAAATCCCCTTCTTCCAAGTGGATAGGTTCATAAAGAGCATCGTTGCCTATATTGTTGTTGATGAGGTCGAGCAAACCGTTTTTAGAGATGAAACGTTTGCTGTTGAGCATAATAGACAGTCCGCGGTTGAGGTAGGCATAATTCCAAATCATCTTTTCCACATAGTCGATATACCAGTGGTAGTTTTCAAAGATGCTGTCATCGGGGATAAATGACACGAGAGTGCCGTTGCGCTCGTCGCAGAGTTCTATGGGCGACTCGTTCACTAGCTTGCCGCATGAGAACTCGGCTGTTTTCTTCTGACCGTCGCGCACACTCTGCACGAAGAAATAGGTAGAGAGGGCATTCACTGCTTTTACACCCACCCCATTCATACCGATGGAATTGTCGAAAGCGGTGCCTTCCTTGAACTTGCCGCCAGTGTTCATTTTCGATACACAGTCTACCACTTTGGTCAATGGGATGCCGCGCCCATAGTCGCGAATAGATACCTTGTTCTCTTTGATATGTATTTCGATAGACCTGCCGAAGCCCTGCATAAATTCGTCTATTGCGTTGTCTATCACTTCTTTGAACAGCACATAGATACCATCGTCGTGGGCTGAACCGTCGCCCAGTTTGCCGATATACATACCTGGCCGGGTGCGTATATGCTCGTCCCATTCCAGGGTGGTGATGTTGTCGTCGTTATATTCTGCCATGGTAAGTGGTTAGGATTTAGTGGTTAGTGATTGGTAATCAGCTTGAATGAATTTTCAAAAATACGAAAAAAGGATGAGATACAATTTATGTTTACTGTTTTCTTTCAACAGGCAGAAGTTGATACCCTAATCTTAAGATACTCTATAGATACGCTATAGATACTCTATAGGCTTCCTAAAGATATGGGGAAAGGGTCTTTTTAGGGACGATAAACTTGTGCGAAGAAGGGACTGTGGGTAGCCAGGTCGTTGTAGGGCCAATTGGTGGACAGGCAATGGGGGCACCAGTGGCCGCCTTCCAGTATTAACTTGGGCGAGGCCTCAAAGCGATGACCAGCATGACATTCCCATTTCAGTAGTTGAGCAGGGTTTCCCGAGTAAGAGTTAGAAACCAGTTTCCCTCCTCGAAAAGCAGCGGCATGCTGAAGCTCTTGCAGACTCAATTCTGCTAGGGGCTTCGATTCGTCGTAGCCGTGGTCGATAGCTATGGCTTGATCCTGACCCGCAGGTTCCGATAAATCCCATTCAGACCAGTCGGGAATGGCTTTCCAACGGTCAAAGTTTCCGTAGTAGGCACGGATATATTTGTCATCGTGTTGCTCAATCCAATATTGTGTGCCGTAGGTCTTTTGGTGGGCTAAGGAGCGCAGCACGGCTTTCAGCACAAAAGGGGGTACAAGTTTGGCGGCTTTGAACATCTTGGGTAGCCGGTTGCTCATCTGCTTGAAATAGTCGTCTAAAGGGATGTTGGCCCTAAAGTGCAAATAGTTTTCCAGCAGGTCGGCATCCAAATAGAATTGTCCATGGAAGTTTTTCAACACAAACCAGTTGGCTTCGAAAATCTGTTCGGGACGGGGACAGTGAACAGCTTGCAGCACACGGCATTCAAACTCATAGTTGGTCATGCGGTATTGAGGACCGCTGCTGATGTTGTAAAAGCAGTTCCAGAATTCTTCGGGAACGGAGTCCCTGCATACCCGCTCAAGCAATCGCCCTGAGTCTTCCACGGTGGCCCATTCCAGCACCCCACGGATGGGCACATGGAACATAATGGGGTCGAAATTTTTCAGGATACCGGGGTAAAGGATACCCGACTGCCGCAGGCTTACCCAGTGTTTGAGTCCCGAGTCGGCAAAGATGCGCTCGGCTCTGATTTTGCTGATGCCATAGTGGTCGAATTCGCTGACAAAGGCAGGGTCGCCAATACGGCCCCAGTGGATAGGCTCGTTGCGGTCACCAGTTTCCGCTACCGAACCGATATAGACCGCCTTGATATGGTCGGCATTAGGCTGTGCGAGAATAGCTCTAACCACATTTTCGGCAGCAGTGACGTTGACGTGCAGGGTCTTTTCGGGGTAGTAGTCGGCTTTGGGCGATACCATTCCTCCAACATGCAGCACCACCTCTGCCCCGCTGACCCCTTGCAATACGTCGTCATAGTTGCACAGATCGCCCCATACAATGCGCACCTTATCTGTCAACACCTTCATTTTCTTCTGGTTATTGGCAGTAGGGCGCACCAATACGGTAAGCTCATACTGCTCAGGATATTTCAACAACTCCTGCAAGCCGGCCCATCCCATGGTGCCGGTAGCCCCGGTTAAGAATATCTTTTTGCGCATTGTATGAGCGTATGGTAGAAGTTATTTCACTGCAATAGCCACGTCAATACAGATGCCAGCTTCAATTTCAAAAGAGGTCTTGTTGGCGTCGGTCACTTCTGGCACGATGGCAAAGTCAACACATAGGGTTTCGGCCTTGATGTAGTCTTCCATCTTTCGGAAAGCATCGTCCAAGTTCTCGTTGCTCTGAACGCGCACGATGATGTTGTCGAGCACATCCAGCTGTGAGTCTTTGCGGTAGTTCTGGATTCTGTTGACCAGCTCGCGGGCATAACCTTCATTCTTCAGCTCGGGAGTGATGGTGATGTCTAAAGCTACGGTGAGAGCACCGAAGTTGGTGACCACCCAGCCCGGAATGTCTTCAGCGGCGATTTCCACATCGTCTACCAGAATTTCCACCGGCTGACCCTCAATCTCAAGGTTCATGCGGCCTTCTTTCTCCAGTTGGATGATTTCAGCTTGGGAGAACTGGGCAATGCGAGCGGCAATGGCTTTCATAATCTTGCCGTATTTGGGCCCCAACTTCTTGAAGTCAGGCTTGATACGTTTCACCAGCACGCCTTCGCTGTCTTCCACAAACACGATGTCTTTCACGTTCACCTCGTGCAGGATGAGGTCTTTCACCTTCAAAATCTGTTCTTTGAAGTTGGCGGTTTCCAATACCGGAATCATAATCTTGCTGAGGGGCTGGCGTACACGGATATTGGATTTCTTGCGCAGTGACAGTACCATTGAGCAGATTTGCTGAGCCATCTCCATACGTTCCTCCAGTTCCTTGTCGATGTATTCCTCATGCACTTTCGGGAAGTCTGACAGGTGGACAGACTCTACGGTTTCTTTGCCGCTGACGCGGTTGAGGTCGAGAAAAAGCTTGTCCATGAAGAACGGAGCGATAGGAGCAGCCAGTTTAGCGATAGTTTCCATGCAGGTATAGAGGGTCTGGTAAGCGGAAATCTTGTCTTCGCTGTACTCGCCTTTCCAGAAGCGGCGGCGGCAGAGGCGCACATACCAGTTGCTGAGGTTCTCATCTACAAACTGCTGGATGTCGCGGCCCACTTTGGTGGGTTCGTAATCGGCATAGTTGGCGTCGCAGTTCTTCACCAGCGTATTCAGTTCCGACAAAATCCAGCGGTCGATTTCGGGACGTTTTTCGATAGGAATATCAGCTTCCTTGTATTCAAAGTGGTCGATATTGGCATAGAGGGCGAAGAAGTTGTAGGTGTTATACAAGGTTCCGAAGAACTTGCGTTGCACCTCAGCAATACCTTCGGTGTCGAATTTCAGGTTGTCCCAAGGCTGGGCATTGGTAATCATGTACCAGCGGGTGGGGTCGGCACCATATTTGTCAATGGTTTCGAAGGGGTTGACAGCATTGCCCAAACGTTTGGACATCTTGTTGCCCGTCTTGTCCAGTACCAAACCGTTGGAAACCACAGCCTTGTAGGCTACAGAGTCGAACAGCATGGTGGCGATGGCATGCAGGGTGAAGAACCAGCCACGGGTTTGGTCCACGCCTTCAGCAATAAAGTCAGCGGGGAAGCGTTGTTCGAAAACTTCCTTGTTTTCGAAGGGATAGTGCAACTGGCAGTAGGGCATGGCGCCTGAGTCAAACCAAACGTCAATCAGGTCGGGCTCACGGGTCATCTTTTGTCCTGATGGCGAAACAAGGTAGATGTCATCCACGTAAGGTTTGTGAAGGTCAATTTTATCGTAGTTTTCTTTGCTGAAATCGCCCGGGACGAAATCCTTATAGGGATTCTCCTTCATGATGCCAGCGGCAATGGCCTTGTCAATCTCTTTAATTAGCTCTTCGATAGAACCGATGCAGATGAGTTCTTTGCGGTCTTCGGTAGCCCAGATGGGTAGAGGAGTGCCCCAGAAGCGTGAACGCGACAGGTTCCAGTCCACCAGGTTCTCCAGCCAGTTGCCGAAACGGCCTGTGCCGGTGGCCTGCGGTTTCCACTGGATGGTTTTGTTGAGCTCAATCATGCGCTCTTTGAAAGCGGTGGTTTTGATGAACCAGGAATCCAGCGGATAGTATAATACGGGCTTGTCGGTACGCCAGCAGTGCGGATAGTTGTGTACATGTTTTTCAATCTTGAACACCTTGTTCTGGGTTTTCAACCACAGCGAGATATAGACATCCAAGGATTCGTCGTGTTTTTCGCCTTCTTTCTCATAGTCAGGCTTTACATAGCGTCCGGCAACGGTTTGGTACAGTTCCACATTGACACGGTTGCGCACAAACTCTTCGTCTAGATCTTCAAGCTTGAAGAACTTGCCGGTCTTATCCACCATAGGCTGCATAACCCCTGCTTTGTCCATCATCAGCATGCCATCAATACCAGCTTCGGCAGCCACGCGCTTATCGTCGGCACCGAAAGTGGGAGCGATATGTACAATACCAGTACCGTCTTCAGTGGTTACATAGTCGCCCGGAATCACACGGAAGGCATTGGGTCCAGGGTTGACGTAGGGTATCAGCTGCTCGTACTCAATACCTACTAGGTCGGTACCCTTCACTTCTCCCAACACTTTGAAGGGGATGTTTTTATCACCAGCCTTGTAGTCTTCGAAAGCCAGTTCGGCATTTTTGGCGGGGAAATGGACATTCAGCAACGGTTTGGCCAAGATGACGAAAATAGGTTGGCCTGAGTAGGCGTTGAAGGTCTTCACCATCACATAGTCGATTTTCGGACCCACAGCCAAAGCAGTGTTGGACGGCAAAGTCCAGGGAGTGGTAGTCCAGGCGATGAAATAGACATTGTCCAAATGGTCGGCTTTCAGCTCGGGAAACAGCAGGTTGATGCGGTTCAACTCACTGTTTTTCACATGGAACTGGCCAATACAGGTGGTGTCTTTCACATCGCGGTAGCAGCCCGGCAGGTTCAACTCGTGAGAGCTGAGACCCGTGCCTGCAGCGGGTGAGTAAGGCTGGATGGTATAGCCCTTATAGAGCAAACCTTTCTTATAAAGTTCAGACAGTAAATACCATACTGACTCGATATACTTGTTGTCGAAGGTGATGTAGGGGTCTTTCAAGTCCACCCAGTAACCCATGCGGCGAGTGATGTCGTCCCACATGTCCTTGAATTTCATCACCTCGGTGCGGCAGGCTTTGTTGTAGTCTTCCACAGAAATCTTCTTGCCGATATCCTCTTTTGTGATGCCCAGCGTTTTCTCCACACCCAGCTCAACGGGCAGACCGTGGGTGTCCCAACCGCCCTTACGGCTCACATGTTTGCCTTTCAAAGTCTGGTAGCGGCAGACAAGGTCTTTGATAGTACGTGCCATCACGTGGTGGATGCCCGGAGTGCCGTTGGCTGATGGGGGACCTTCGTAAAACACAAACTGCGGGTGACCCTCGCGGGTGCTCATGCTTTTGTCAAAAATCTGGTGCTCTTCCCAGTATTGCTTCATCTCCTTCCCTATCTCAGAGAGGTTAAGTCCTTTGTATTCAGTATATTTCATCGGTAGTATAAATTTTTCCAATAACTTGCAAAGGTACGAAAAATCTGTGAATTACGTTCTTTAAAAATTTTTTTCTGTTTATGTAGTAGTCCAATATTTTTATGTAACTTTGCAAATTGTAATTTAAAGCTTATAAGGCATTACCGGCAGCATTAAAGGACTTCGTGCTGTTATGGGGTGCGAAAAGATAAAGATCTGAAGTCCACTGAGTTTACTATGAGTATCATTGATCAAATTAAAGAAAAAGCGAAAACCGTCAACAAGCGCATTGTTTTGGCTGAAGGCGAAGAAGAAAGAACCCTGAAAGCTGCCGACATCATCCTCGAGAAAGGCTATGCAGGCATCGTTTTGTTGGGCAACAAGGCTAAAATTGAAGCTGAAGCCAAGGAATGGAACTTGACCAACATTGGCAAGGCCGAAATCATCGACCCCATGGACAACCCCAAAAAGGAGTTCTATGCCGAAATGCTGTACGAAATCCGCAAGAAAAAAGGCATGACCATCGAAGAAGCCCGCAAGCTGGTGGAAGACCCCTTGTACTTGGCTACTTTGCTGATTAAGAACGGTGATGCCGACGGTGAGGTTACCGGTGCCCAGCATGCCACTGGCGATGTGTTGCGTCCGGCCTTCCAGATTGTGAAAACCCTGCCCGGCATCTCTGTGGTGTCAGGAGCCTTCATCATGTGCTTCCCCGACAAGAAATGGGGTGACAATGGTATCATGGTCTTCGCTGACTGCGCTGCCGACCCGAATACCGACGAGAACAAGCTGGCACAGATTGCTGTGGTGACTGCTAAAACAGCCCGCAACATTGCCGGTATCGAACCGCGTATCGCCATGCTGAGCTTCTCTACCAAGGGTTCTGCTAAACACGAGTTGGTGGACAAGGTGGTCAACGCTACCCGTATCGCCAAAGAGATGGATCCCACTTTGGTCATTGACGGTGACCTGCAGGCCGATGCCGCTATCATCCCGTCAGTAGCCGAGAAGAAAGCCCCCGGTAGCCCAGTGGCAGGTAAGGCCAATGTGTTGGTATTCCCGTCATTGGAAGTGGGCAACATCGCCTATAAGCTGGTTCAGCGTATGGCAGGTGCCGATGCCGTAGGTCCTGTGATGCAGGGTATGGCTGCTCCTATCAACGACTTGTCTCGTGGTTGCTCTGTTGAGGATATCGTCAGCCTCGTGGCTATTACCGCTTGTCAGGCTGCAGGCAAATAATCTTTTATGAAAAGAATAATCGTACTCTTATTGCTATTATTCATGGCTCATGGGGTGTGGGCGCAGGTACAGTTTGATGTGCCCCTCCCCAAGAGTCTTCGTACTGTTTCCACTAAAGACAAAAACGGGAACGAGCGCAAGATAAAGTTTCAGGTGGGAGGTAATTTTGGTGTGGTGATAGGAACCCTTATGGGTATCGAGCTGCAGCCTAAGTTTGCTGTCCAGCCCTGCCAGTGGGTCTCTATTGGTCTGACAGGCTCGTATATCTTCCGCTGGGATGTAATCTCTAATCGGGTGAGCCATACTTTTGGCGTCAGTCCGTATGTAGAGGGCTATTTCTTCCAGAAACAGCTGGTAGTGCAAGTTGCCTACGAGTATGTCAATTTTCCAGTGGTGACGTATGATCCTATAACTCTTGGCGAGGTAGACCGTTTTAGAAGTTCCTCGCATGTGGTGCTGGTGGGAGGCGGTTACAACAAAAGCATTACAGAACACTCTGGCATCAGCGCCATTGTGCTGTTTCCTGTGTATCAGTATAATTCCGACAATATCAGGTATTACAGCACATGGTACACCCCTATTATCAGGATAGGCTATAACTATAGCTTTTAGCAATGGCATCTTTCGGTTTCTACAGACGTACAGCCCAAAAAATGCTGCGGGGTGAAAGCAGCAACTTCTCACGTCCCATTGTAAAACTCTCGGTGGCAGGTGTCGCCTTGGGTATCGTGGTGATGGTGGTGGCCATTGCTGTCACCACTGGCTACAAGCAGGTAATTCGCGACAAGGTGGTGGCGATGGGTGCCCATGTACGTATCTCCAACTACGACATGAACTACTCTTTCGAGCCGGTGCCATTCAGTAAAAACCAGTCGTTTGTAGAAGAAATCAAGGCTATGCCCGAGGTGCGCTCCCTGCAGTGCTATTCCACTAAATCGGGAGTGGTGAAAACCGACGACCAGGTGGAAGGCATTGTGCTGAAGGGCGTTGACCAGAGTTTTGATTGCGAGCACTTCAGCAGGAACATGCTGCAAGGCGAGTTGCTGACGTTGGACGATACGCTTCCATCCAAAGAAATCATCATCTCCTCCACCTTGTCGAAACGGTTGAAACTGAATTTGGGAGACAAGGTAAGGACTTATTTTGTGCAAGACCCACCCATGCAGCGTAGCTTCACGGTGGTGGGCATTTACGAGACGGGACTGCCGGAATATGACAGCCAGATGGCCTTGGTGGACCTGCGACAGATACAAAAGCTCAACCAATGGGACAGCACCCTGGTGGGAGGAATGGAAGTGTTGCTTTATGACGATGACCAATTGGAGGAGGTCAGTCAGAAGATAGACCTGAAGGTGGGCTACAACCTGAAGGCGGAAAGCATCAGGCAGGTGTTTCCCGAGATATTCCAGTGGATCGACCTTTTCGACACCAATGTGATGGTGTTGCTGATCATCACCTTCTGTGTATGTGTCATTACCATGATGTCGGCCTTCTTCATTGTGGTGATAGAGCAGACGGCCACCATTGGCATCCTGAAGACCATGGGAATGAAGACCAAGTCGGTGGTTTCGCTGTTTTTGATGATTGCTGTCGACATGCTGCTGCGGGGCTTGTTGTGGGGCAATGTGGTGGCGGTAGCCCTCTGTTTGACGCAGCGGCAGTGGCACTGGGCCCACTTGGATGCCGCCACGTATTATATTTCCTATGTGCCGGTGGCATTCAACCTTCCGCTGATATTGGCGGTCAACATAGCGGTATTGGTATTATGCATGGCCATCTTGGTCATCCCCGCCTACATCGTCGCCCGCAAGAGCAGCCCCCTCGCCGCTATCAAGTTTGATTAAAGAGGATTTAAATGATGCGGCATTAGCGGCGGATGAGCACTGTGCCTTTGCGCAGCTCATTGATGTTGTTGATGCTGTACACGAACTGGTAGTAGTAGCTGCCGTTGGGCAGGTCGCTACCATCCCAGTTGTTGTCGTAGTGCTGGCTTTGGAATACCGTCTGGCCTTTCTGGTCTTTTACGATTAGCACCCGTTTATCGCAGTGTTCTATCCCTTTGATGACAAACAGGTCGTTCATGCCGTCGCCATTGGGGGTGAAGATGTTGGGAATCTCTATCATAATGGGCTGCGAATAGCCGCTGTAGTGGTCTTCTATGGTTTCCACTACTGGCTCTTGCTGTTTTCCGGTAGTGCCGCTTTCCGCTTGGCTGTGGCTGGGATGGGTGGCTGGGGTGGCTACCGTCGTGTTTTGCTGCATTGGGCTTGGCTCTGCTTTAGGGGTGGAGGAGGAAGGAGTGGTGGGGGTATTGGTGCTGGCAGAGGCTGTGGTGGCTGTAGTGGAGGAAGGGGTTGGGGCAACTTCTGCCATTTCTCTTCGGGTGGAAGGTGTGGAGGAGGCTACAGGGGTTTCTTTGCTTGTGGTAGTGGATGCCGGAATGGAGGGTTCGTTAGAGCTTGCAGGCGAGGAGGTTTCTTCGGCAATATACAGGGTGGTGTCGTCAGCTGACACGGTATCGATAGCAGTTGCTACGGGGGTATTGTCATCGTTGGCTTGGAGGTCGGTAGCGGGCTCGTTTTTCAGTAGGACCACGGTGGTGACGGTGACCACGGTGACTACTGCGGTAGCCGAACCGATAATGGCAGCCAATTTACTGGCTGCGATGGAGCCCTTGGCGGCAGTGGCGGCCGCACCTCCTCCTATGGCGGTTCCCGCTGCCGGCAGTTGCGAGGCTATGCTCTCCCAGCAACGGGGGGAGGGCGTTTCCTGCACTTGTTCTACGATATCCTTTATATTGCTCATAATTACAGTATATTGTTTTGGTCTATGTCTTTGATTTTATCTGTGATCCATTTTCTCGCTCTCATGAAATACACTCTGGCATTGCTTTCGGCCATGTTCAACTCTTGTCCTATCTCTTTGAAACTATATTCTTCAAATATCCTCAGGTTGAAAACCATCCTGATCATCTCGGGCATCTGCTGGACGATTTCGATGATTTTGCGGCCCGTGAGTGTGGTTTCTATATCTGCTATGTCATCCGCCACCTCAAGGTCGGTGTCAATCACATCGTAATGGTATCTTTTATGGTTGACACGAAAGTTGGAGATGGCTTTGTTGACCATAATCTTCCGGATCCAAGATTCCAAAGAACAGGTTTGCTTAAATTCGCCAATGTGCGTAAAAACCTGCATAAACCCCTCTATCATAATGTCCTCCGCCTCATGCTTGGTAACTGCATAACGCATGCACACCGCCAGCATCTTCGGGGCAAATTTATCGTACAATTTTTGCTGGCATTTTCTGTCGTTTTGCAGACAGCCGTCTATCAGGTTTTTATCGTCATACGAGTTTTTCACAACGACAAGACGCATTAAATCGCCAAAACGTTACATCAGCAATGAAATTTTTTATTTCACTGATTTGACGATAGCTTCCACCTCCCGGAGGTAGTTGCGTTTGTCTTCCTGAGGGGCATACACAAAGCCATCAACGGTAATGCAGTATTGCTTGTCGGGGCTGAGGAAGGTGAAGCTGTAGAAAGGTCCTCCCATGTGGTCGCCAATGCTTTCCCACAGGCCTCTCATCTCCCATCCTGTCTTGTTGCCTATCTTTATGGGGTTGACAATGGGGAAACCGAATTTGCGGGTTAAAACGGGATACGAGCCCTTGATGGCTCCGGGGATATGACGCTTGGTGATGGTGTCGCGCATGTTCATAAGGTTTTCTTCCGTCAGCTCGTAGGCGGGCAGTTTGTACACCATGATAAAACGGTCGTTTTTGGTGGTTCGGAAGCGTAGCCATAGGAAGTCTTCCGTCTGGTTGGCAATAAAATAGTGCATGGGCACCGCCAGCGAGATGCCGAACATCTCTTTCAGGGTTTTCTGGATGGTGGGCTCCAGCTCGCGCTTGTAGGCATACTGCACACGCTTCAGGTCGTTGTCGTACAGCAACTCGATAATGGTATCCGTATAGGTTTTGAATAGGTTGAGACACGAGTCCGCATCATAGCCCTTGATTTTGATATAGATTTGCGGATTGGACCACGGATTGCGGTCGAAGGTGATGAGGTTGTTATTGTATTTCGGGTTGAAGTCGAAATGCACAATATTGCGGTGTCTTACAAAATTGGAGGTAAAGTCGGCCGACTGGAAGTGCAGCACATCGAACATAGGTTCTATCTGGTTGATGGCGGGTTGCGGCTGTTGCAGCACGTCTGTCACCTCCTTCTCCTGGCTTTCAGAGAAGTATTGGTCGTCCATCACCAGTAACACTTCTCCGGCTTTGCCGTTCGAGAAATTGTCCACTTTGAAGGAGCCCACCTTTTGCTGTCCGCAGGAGGCCAGCAGAAGGGTCAGCAATACAATTGCAAATAATTTTTTCATGGCGATATGTTTTTTAGGGTTATTCACCAAAGACGCGTTTGAAAATCAGGTCCACATTCTTGAGGTAGTATTCAAGGGTAAAACAGCTGTCCAGTTCTTCTTGATTGAGGTATTTGCGCACCTCTTCGTTTTGCTCAAGCAGCTCCTTGTAGTCTTTGCCGTCAAACCAGGCAGTCATGGCGATAGGCTGAACAAGATCGTAGGCGCTCTCGCGTGACAGACCTTTTCCTATCAGGGTAGTCATCACCCGCTGGGCGAAGATAACCTTGTGAGTCAAGTAGATGTTTTTCAGCATGTTTTCGGGGAAGACCACCAGGTTTTCCAGGATGCCGCTGAAGCGGTTGAGCATATAGTCAAGCAGGATGGTGGCATCGGGCAGGATGATACGTTCGGCAGAAGAGTGGGAGATGTCGCGCTCGTGCCACAGGGCAATATCCTCGTAGGAGGTAATCATGTAGCCACGAAGCACACGGGCGCAGCCGCACATGTTTTCGCTGCTGATGGGATTGCGCTTGTGAGGCATGGCGGAAGAGCCCTTCTGTCCCTTGCCGAATTTTTCTTCGGCCTCACGTAGCTCTGTGCGTTGCCAGTGGCGCACCTCGGTGGCCATTTTCTCGATACAGGCTCCTATCAGTGCCAAGGTGGCAATATAGTGGGCATGACGGTCGCGTTGCAGGGTTTGGGTGGAAATCTTGGCAGAGTGGATGCCCAACTGCTCGCAGACATAGTCTTGCACAAAGGCGGGAGCATTGGCAAAATTGCCCACAGCACCGCTCACCTTGCCGCATTCCACATCGGCAGCGGCATCCTCAAAGCGGGTCATGTTGCGCTGCATATCCTCGAACCACAGCGCCCATTTGAGTCCCAGTGAGGTGATGTCGGCATGCACACCATGGGTGCGGCCGATGCAAGGGGTGTCCTTGAATTCGTAAGCCCTCTTCTTCAAGATGGCCGACAGGCGTTTCAGGTCCTCGCGCAGAATGGCGTTGGCCTGCTTCAGCAGGTAGCCGTTGGCGGTGTCAACCACATCGGTGGAGGTCATACCGTAGTGTACCCATTTTTTCTCCTCACCCAGACTTTCGCTGACGGTGCGGGTGAAGGCCACAATGTCGTGTTTGGTTTCTTTTTCGATTTCATAGATGCGTTGGATGTCGAAGCGGGCATTCTGGCGCAGCAGTTCCACATCATGTTCGGGAATGACTCCCAGTTTGCTCCAGGCCGCTGCAGCTTCGATTTCAACTTTAAGGTAGCTGTTGAATTTGTTTTCTTCTGTCCAAACAGCGCTCATCTCGGGGCGCGAATATCGTGGTATCATAGTGGTTTATTTTATTTTGAAATCTAAAAACTTTTCTTCTCCTATAAAGCCCTGCAGCCGGTCGTTGATGGCCACTTTCCCCACTCCTTCGGGGGTACCGGTAAAGATGATGTCACCGATTTTCAGGGTCATAAAGCGTGACACATGGCAGATGATTTCGTCGATAGAAAACAGCATGTCCCTGCTGTTGCCTTGTTGCACACAGCGCTCGTTGAGCATCAGGTGGAAATTCAGGTTGTGGAGGTCTCCGAAGTGCTCTTTCTCCACAAATTTGCTGATGACAGCCGAGCCGTCAAAGGCTTTGGCAATCTCCCAGGGGTTGCCTTCGGCCACACATTTCCGCTGCAGGTCTCTGGCGGTAAAGTCAATACCTAAGCCGATGGCATCATAATAGGTATGGGCGAATTTGGGCTGGATGCACTTGCCCACCTTGCAGATGCGGAAAAGGAGCTCCACCTCGTGGTGAATCTCCTCTGAGAAGTCGGGCAGGAAAAAGGGACGGTTGCGGATGATGATGGAGGAGTCCGGTTTCAGAAAGAAAACGGGCTCGGAGGGACGCTGCCGGTCCAGTTCCTGAATGTGTTTCAGGTAGTTCTTGCCAACACAGATGATTTTCATGCCTAAATGCTAAAAATATAAGCCAAAAAGTATCTCTACGGTGCCAATGAAAGCCTTCTCTGTTACTTCAGTCCGGCTATTTTTGGCATTTTTAGAGAAATAATTGTTGAGCGATTGGGCATAGTTGACACCGAATTTGGCTCTGAGATGTCTTCTGATGACATATTCAAAACCTATGCCGGCAAAAACAGACTCTTTGAACAAAGCCACTTCGTTGTCTTTGGCCCAGTCGGTAGTCACATAGTTGATGGTTTCCTTATCGACGTCTCTTGCCGTTGGGTCAATTTGAAATCTGGATTGGTATCTGGAATACAGATTGAAGGCATGGTAAAAACCGACGTTGCCACAGATGATAAAATTACTGAAACTAGGAGTTCTTAATGTGATGGCAGTGGGGATGGAGAAATAAATACTCTTGTATTTGCGGTCAATATTGACATTCTCCAAGGTCTTTTCAACCAAATGAATATCATCGTTAAAATTCAGACTTCCGCCTGTATGCTCAATGAGGATACCTGTGGAGACATAGAAGTTCTTGGTCATGGTAAGGTCCACATCCAGGTTCACCCCATAGCGCATACCCACCATCACGCTTTCGTGAGCCGAACGCTCATAGCCTTCCGGGGCTGCCTTGTGGTTTTTCCAGTTCATCCAGTTAAAGGTGGGACCAAAGGTGATACCGAAAACCACCCTGCGGGCTTCCTGCTCGTTGTAGCGGTCGGTTTTATGGGCTTGCTCTTTTTTGTCATTTACTTCTTTTCTTTGAGTAGTAGAAGAGGGTGACGAGCTGTTGGTATATTCTTGTGAGTAAGCGCAGGCCATGATGGCTATCAAACTGACAAAACAAATAAATTTCTTCATGATGTTATATTTTTTTGTGGTGATATTTTCTAAAACAAAGTGGGTTGTTGGTCGTTCATTCTCAGTTTTCCTAGATGGGCGAATCCCAGGTCGGTGACTTCCCTTCCCCGTGGGGTTCTCATCAGGTAACCTTCCTGTATCAGGAAGGGCTCGTACACTTCCTCAAGGGTACCGCGGTCTTCACCCACTGCAGTGGCAATGGTGGAGATGCCGACAGGACCGCCTTTAAATTTGTCAACGATGGTAGAGAGTATTTTGTTGTCCATTTCGTCCAAGCCATGCTTATCGACATTCAAGGCCGACAGGGCTACTTGGGTGATGTCGTAGGTGATGGTGCCATCGCCTTTGATTTGGGCAAAATCGCGCACACGGCGCAACAGGAGGTTGGCAATACGGGGTGTGCCGCGACTGCGGCGGGCAATCTCGAAAGCGGCATCGTCGTTAATGGGAATGCTAAGGATGGCAGCCGAGCGTTTCAGAATCTGCGAAAGGGTTTCCGCATCATAATACTGCAAGCGCAAGTTGATACCGAAACGCGAGCGCAAGGGGGCAGTCAACAAGCCTGAGCGGGTGGTAGCTCCCACCAGCGTGAAGGGGTTGAGTGAAATCTGCACACTGCGGGCATTGGGACCGCTGTCAATCATGATGTCAATGCGATAGTCCTCCATAGCGGAGTAAAGGTACTCTTCCACCACAGGCGACAGACGGTGAATTTCGTCGATAAACAGCACATCGTTAGGTTCCAGGTTGGTAAGCAGGCCAGCCAGTTCGCCAGGCTTGTCGATCACCGGTCCCGAGGTGATTTTCATGTTCACCCCCATCTCGTTGGCGATGATGTGCGAAAGGGTGGTCTTGCCTAAGCCTGGAGGTCCGTGCAGCAACACATGGTCCAGCGCTTCGCCACGGGCTTTGGCAGCACGGACAAAAACCACAATGTTGTCAATAACCTGTTCTTGCCCGTGAAAGTTGGCGAAGTCCGTTGGGCGGATGGCTCTTTCAAACTCTTTCTCGGCAGCGGAAAGTCTTGCGGAATTAGGATCCAGATTATTATTCATTGTTAAATGGCTTTATTTCATTTTGTCCAAGCGGTTCAGCCCGCTCACGGCAGGTTCGTAGTTGGGCAATATTTTAAGGGCAGTCTCGTAGGCTTCTCGGGCCTGTTCGGGTCTGCCCGTACATTCAAAGCATACCCCTCGGTTGCAATGGGCTTCCACGCAGTTGGGCTCTACGGCGATAGCCCTGTCAAACAGCGCCAGGGCTTCGTCGTATTTGTCTTGGTCAACCATATACACGTAACCGAGGTTGTTGAGTGCTGGCAGGTGGTCTTCTTTCAGTTGCAGCACTATCTTGTACTGCTCCACTGCCTGCTCTATTTGTTCGTCCGACTGATTTTGTTCTCCTAAATCCTGCAGCAGTTTGGCCAGGTTGAAGTTGATTTCAATGTTGTTGGGCTCGGCCTGCAAAGCATTCTGGTAATAGCTGATAGCCAGTGGGTCGAGCTTTTGCTGGTAGTAATATCCCAGTTCCAGAAAAGCTCTGATTTCTGTAGGATTCTGGTCGATACAGAGTTGAAACATACGCATAGCCCCTACGGTATCTTGCATTTCCTTCAGGCAGAAGCCCCTGATGAGGTGTGCTTTGGGGTTGAACTTCTCTTGCTCCAAAGCGGCATCCAGGGTGGCGTTGCATTCGGGAAACATACGCAGGTGGAAATACAACTCGGCCAGTTTCAATCGGGCTTCGTTGTTAGTGGGATCCAGGGCGATGGCACGTTCCAGCATTTCTTCGGTTTCGTCTGTCTCCTTTTCCGCAAAGTAGATATCCGACATCAGCACATAGTACTTGGAGGTTTTGTCGTCTAGTTTAAGGCATTCGAACATATCTGATTTGGCCTCGTCGATAAAGCCGCGATTGTAGTAATACACCGCTCTGCTATAGCGGGCCTCGGCATCTTTGGGATGCTTGTCGATGGCTTTGCTCAGCTTGGCCAGGTCGGACGGCATGTTGGCATATTTTTTGTCCCCATGTCCGCAGGCGGTGCAAAGGAGCACTAAGGAGAAAACAATCAGTCTGACAATGTTTTGTTTCATAATGGAGAATAGGTACTTGTTAGTTTTTCTCGGTGACAGCCTCACGGATTTTCCCTTCGATTTCTTCCATCAGTTCGGGATTGTCGTTGAGCACTTGTTTCACGGCATCGCGACCTTGAGCCAGCTTGCTGTCGTTGTATGAGAACCATGAACCTGACTTCTTGATGATGTTGTAGTCAACACCCAGGTCTATTATCTCACCGGTTCTGGAGATGCCTTCACCAAAGAGGATGTCGAATTCGGCAGTGCGGAAAGGAGGTGCCACTTTGTTTTTCACCACTTTCACCCTCACTCGGTTACCGGCAGCCAAATCGCCGTCTTTCAGCTGAGAGGTACGGCGGATGTCGAGACGCACGGAGGCATAGAATTTCAAGGCATTACCGCCAGTGGTTGTTTCAGGATTGCCGAACATCACGCCAATCTTCTCACGCAACTGGTTGATGAAGATGCAGCAGCAGCCAGTTTTGCTGATGGTGGCGGTCAGTTTACGCAGGGCCTGTGACATCAGTCGTGCCTGCAAACCCATCTTCGAGTCGCCCATGTCACCTTCAATCTCGCTCTTGGGAGTCAGTGCGGCTACTGAGTCGATGACGATGATGTCAATGGCTCCCGAACGAATCAGGTTGTCGGCAATTTCCAGGGCTTGCTCACCATTGTCGGGCTGTGAAACCAGTAGGTCGGCCGTGTTTACGCCCAACTTCTCAGCGTAGGAGCGGTCGAAAGCATGCTCTGCATCGATAAAGGCAGCAATGCCTCCTGCCTTTTGGGCTTCTGCAATGGCATGGATGGCCAGCGTGGTTTTACCAGAAGATTCGGGTCCGTAAATTTCAATAATTCTTCCTTTTGGAAGACCGCCTACGCCTAAAGCCAAGTCCAGCGTCAGCGAGCCAGTATGAATTACGTCTATATCCTCAACGGGAGTGTCGCTCAGTCGCATGATGGCTCCCTTACCAAAGGTCTTTTCCAATTTTTCCAAAGTGGAATTCAGCACTTTCAGTTTTTCCTCATTCATTTTTTCTTTGTCCATAAACAAATTTTTTCTAGGTTAAACAAATTACAAAAATACAAATTTTTTTAATACTAGCATTAATTGGGTACATAATTATTTCTATCCACTCATGATTAGACAGAAGTACTCATCGGCAAAAATATAAAAATTTTCAATACAGAAATAAAATGTTTTAATTTTTTTGAATTATTTTAACATGGATATCCTGTAATAAAGGTTTTTATCCTTATTCAATGCTAGTTTGCGTTCAATTTTGTTTAACAATCTCGTAGTATAGACTTTGTTCCCCATCAGTCAGTTTGAGGAGGTAAATAGAGGCTTTCAGATTGCTGATATCAAGTTGATAATGATTATCTTGTATAACAATTTCCCGTAGTTTACGTCCTATCATATCATAAAGTTGCAGCAGGCTACCGTTTTCAGAATTTGTCACAATATTTACAATTTCCCGAGCAGGATTAGGATAACACCGTATTTTTTCTGTTTCCTGATGTGTTATGCTGAAGGGGACTTGGTCACGTCCGTCAAAAAAAGCCATACCTCCAGCATAATTGCCTACTATCATATCAGGGTATGAATCTCCATTCAGCGTGCCTACGGCTACACCAACACGGATGCCTTCACAGACGGGTTGTAGTCTGTTTTCCACAAGTTCGGGCAGAACCTGGCTTTGCAGGCTGAAGCTGCCATCCAGATTGTTGTCGATATGGTCGTAGTAATAAAGTTTTCCTTGCTCGTTGCCGCAAATCAGTTTGGTTGCCCCGTCTTGTCGGAAAAAACAAGGGGTGGAAAAGCCAAAATAGGATAATTCTTCATCACGCACATCCACATCACCCAACGTATTGGTTTCTAATTGAAAGCTGATGTTTCCTACTGAGGAGGTATTTCGGTAGTAGGCAATCTGACCCCGTCGGTTGCCGATTAGCAGGTCAGCTTTGCCATCGCGGTCGAGGTCAAACAGTTGAGGTGTTGAATACGCTCCAATATTGATATTGAGGAAGTTTTCCGTTAGGTTGTTGGCTTTTACCAAAAGCAGGCTGCCATCGCTGCAGCCGCAAATTATTTCCGTTTGTCCGTCCCCGTCCAGGTCGCCAAAAGCGGGATACAACGCCTGTTTGTTTAGGGCCCGTAGATTACCAAAGTCCTCATTCATCAGTTGGAAGGCGGGCTCGGTCTGAGTGCCGATGTTTTCAAAATAGGCAATGGCCGACGAGTAGTAAGAAGTAAGGAAACCGTTGATGAGGGCGGAACTGTCGTAATAGCCATAGTTGCCGGCAAACAAGTCCAGTAGTCCATCGCCATTCCAGTCATACAAAACTGGATAACAGCCCGAACCGAGGTCTATCATGTCAGCTTGCAGAAAATTCGTGTTGTTGAGGGTAAACTGTTGCAGGAGGCTGTCGTACTCGTAGAGCCATACACTATTGATATTCTGGGATTTGATAAGAGAAGGGTCGGCAGGCGACACCAGCAGCTCTTCTTGTCCATCTCCATTCAAGTCAACAGGGGAAACAAGGGGCATGGAAAAGATGTTCACCGGATGGATGGCATTGGGGAAATCGTTGGTTTGGGCTACCATCAGAGCCTCTTGTGGGGTACCCCCATTGAGGAGCAACACTACTTGGGCATAGTCGATGTCTCCCAAAACCAAGTCGTCTAGGCCGTCATGATTGAAGTCCATCAGGCTCATTGTGGAACCCACATGGCGGGTAGGTTCGCCTTCCTTATCCTGGCAGTAGCTGAGCAAGGTTATCTCGTTGTTGTCGGCCCCTTCCGAGAATTTTCCCCAACATTCGTCTTCCAGTCGAAAGTCCAGCCAGCCATTGGCCAGGTTGTTTTCCAGGGCATAGTTTCGTTGGTAATGAACATATTTTCCTAACAGCCAGAAATTCAGTATATCCAAATCCCCGTCATGATCTACGTCGGCCACCACCAGATTGTCGTCGGGCGAAGCATAGATATTGCTGTAGCCAGTGTAGTAAAAAGAGGTCAACTGGTCTGTAATTTGACTGAACTCAAGCTGTTCTTGCGAGGTGTTTCTGAAAACCCGTATACCTGCAAGTCCGTAGGTGAAGATGTCTTTTTTCCCGTCTTGGTCATAGTCTTTGAAGATCACCCAGTCGTGCATTTCCGGAAAATGACTTGTATATTCGGGGGCATAGCGCCAATGGTGGCCTTGTTTCACAAAGGGCAGCAGACGGTTGCCGTTTTTTTCGAAGGCTATCAGGTCGTCGTGCCCGTCAAGGGTCAGGTCGAAGGCAAAGAAAGCTACACTGTTCAGGCCGCCTGCCCAAGCCAAACTTAGGCTGTCATTGCTAACGATAACGGGAATCTGCTGGTTCCGCTCAAAGCAGAGAAAACCACTGGTTTGCGCTGAAACAGAGTTAATTGATAGTTGATAGTTGATAATTGATAATGGACAATAAAGAATGAAGAGAAAAAACAATCTCAAAGTCATTCTTCGAAATAAATGCTCTTCTTTCAACACTTAATTGTTGTTTTTTTACACTAACCCCTAATTCCAAACTCTGATTATCTGACGCGCAAGCGTTGGCCTTCTCTGATGAAATCGCTCTTCAGTCCGTTCAGTCGTTTGATAGAGTTGACGGAAGTGTGGTATTTTCTAGCGATGGAACTCAAAGTTTCGCCACGGCGCACCTTATGGTAGGCAGTACCGGAGGAGTTGCTGTTGGCTTTGGCGTCATTGGCGGTTTTTTCATCAATCAGGGCTTTGGAGGTAACCTCGAAGCCACTGGTGTATAGTGTGTCCACTTTCAGCTTGAAATTATCGAAATCGATAATCTTACACGGGTTGAAATCATGGCCCAGGTAGCGGGTCTCGAAATGGAGGTGGGGACCAGTGGAGCGGCCTGTGCTGCCACCTAAAGCGATGGTGTCGCCTGCATGAACCATCTGTCCAGGGTTGACCAGTCGCTGGGAAAGGTGGCCGTAGTAGGTTTCCAAATTGTTGGGGTGACGGATGACGATTAGTTGTCCGTAGCCACCGGCATTGCTTTTGGAGATGCGCACCATGCCGTCAAAGGCTGCCACAACTGGGGTTCCCATCGGGTAGGACAAGTCCACCCCACGATGCATCCTGCGGCGACGGAAGCCGTATTTGGAGTATATCTTATAAGGGGCTGGGTGGGCATAATTGCCTAATATCAAAGTATCGGGAGAGGTAGTGGTATGGTGGGTGTAGTGCACAGTGGCAATATTGAAGTCCTCGTAGGTTCCATAGCCGGGCATCCATTTGAAATACAGGAACAAAACGGGACTGACATTCTTGTCAATCTGGTCGTAATAGCCCATCTCGACAGAGTCTAAAATATAACCCATGGTGTCGATGGTAATTTCCTCATCCATGTAAGGAACGCCGTCTTTGGTATTGAATTGCAAAGTGTTGTCATTTTGCCCATATAGCAAAGAAGACAGTGCTAAAAAGAGAGTGCAAAATATTAACTGATGAAATTGAATTTTCATATAAATAGTCGATAATCAGTAAAATAAAAAAAAACTACGGATTGTACCTTTTGGGTTGTTTCTGCTTTTTGATGTAGTAGGTGGTGGAAGTGGACGTGGTGGTGTTCCATCTGACCTGTTTTACCCTCACTTTTTGGTAGCGGGTGGGGTTGTGATTGACCGTCTGTCCGTATTTTTTAGAACTCGAACAGGAGGAAAAACCTATAGCCACAAGTATAACGATGCTCAGCAGCAAAGTACTCAAGAGTAATCCATGTTGTAAGAATTTGACCTTCTTCATTACCGTGTCATTTTAAACCGCAAAGATACAAAAAAATATTCAAATCAGCCCTGTTTTGAGGGTAAAAAATCTATATAAAAAGTCCAACATGTTAGTTTTCAGTCTTTTGTTTTGGCAGCAGGGTACACTTCCAGCTGGTAATCTCCATGGTTGTCGGTGATGAAGATACAGGTCAGTTCGGGATGATTATCCAGCAACTTTTTGGTTTTGTCCACTCCCATCACCATAAAGGCGGTAGCGTAGGCATCGGCAATGATACATCGGTCTGCAATGACGGTGACACTTAGCAAATTGCTTTTCTCTGGACGCCCGGTGACGGGGTCGATGATATGGGTATAGCGCTGACCGTCTTCCTCAAAGTAGTTGCGGTAGTTGCCCGAGGTGGCTGTAGCCTGGTCCTGCAGGTGAAAGGTTTGGGCGGAGCGCATCTCTCCGTCTCGGGTTTTGGTGGGGGTTTGAACTCCGATATTCCATTGCTGGTCGTGGTATTTCTTGCCTTTGGCCACAATCTCGCCACCGATGTCCACCACACAGTCCTTATAGCCTTTGCTCACCAAAAAGTCAGCCACTTTATCTACTGCATATCCCTTAGCCAAAGCATTGAAATTCAACTGTATATTTGGATTGTCTTTGATAATCTGGTCATTTTCGATACGGATTTTCCGATAACCTACAAAAGTCAGTACCGAGTCGATGGTGGCCTGCAAAAGATCACTGACCCTTTCGTCCTTACCGAAACCCCACAGATTGACCAGCGGACCAATGGTCATCTCTAAAGCACCATCGGTTTCCTGCCCGATGCGTTGGGCCATCTCAAATACTTCCACAAAATCCTCGTTAAGGGTTACTTCCTGGTTGTTGTTCACCTTTGAAATGATGGAATTGGGATTGAAAATGGAAAAGTTTTCGTTGATGACATTCAAAATGGAATCGATGTTTTTTTGTAGTTCCGGCATTTCTTTGCCCTTGTAGGTGATGGCATAGTAGGTGCCCAAAGCGCTACCTTCGATTTTGTGGAACTGATAGTCGCTGCAAGCGCTCAGAAAGAGTGCTGAAAAACAGCAGATGAAACCGATTTTGGTGAGGACGGAAACTTTCATTTTATATTATTTTGTAGAATATAGAATTAGGCTGCAAACTTACAAAAAATTTTTTGCTATCTTTGCAAGCTAATTTTTAAAATAGGATGAGACTGAAAAATGGGCTTATTTTTATCGTAATGCTTTTGCTATCCATTTATGGATTAAAAGCTTATGCTCAGGTCGTAGTTTCCTCCCAAGATGATGTGCCACCGATAGATATTGACTATTTAACCCCAAAAAAATATGAAATTGGAGGTATCACGTCCACGGGAAACGCCAATTTCGACCAGAGAATGCTCAATTTTTCGGTAGGAAGTATCATCGAAATTCCGGGTGACGACATCTCCAAATCTATCAAGCGACTGTGGAATTCGGGTTATTATGAGAACATCGATATCACCATCACCAATGTGATTGACAATAAGGTCTTCCTCAATGTGCATTTGGAAGAAAGAGCCCGTCTGGTGGCCTTCGGTTTTAAGGGTACCACCAAAAATGAGGAGAACGAAATCCGTGAGAAAATCAAGCTTACCCAAGGCAATATTGTCAACGACAATATGAAGCAGACCTGCATGAACATCATTAAGAACTATTATGTGGAGAAGGGTTTTTATAATTGCACGGTCACGGTGGAGGAAACGCAAGACCCTAAGGTCAGCAAGGGGGTGCGCCTGCTGTTTGACATCCATAAGAACAAAAAGGTTAAAATTGCTAGAATCAATATCATAGGAAACAAGGAGGTTTCGAAGGCGAAGTTGCTGAAACCTATGAAGGAAACCAAGGAGAAATTCAAGTTCCAGCCTTTTGTGAAGTTGGACACCGCCATTGCCTATTGTGTCAAACACAAGGGCTATTACCAGTCGAAGGACATACTGGAACACATGGAGGATTATTTCTCCGACCGTGTAAAGCTCCGTATCTTCAAGGCTTCTAAGTTTATCGAAGAGTCGTACGAGAGCAACAAGGTGGCCATGATCAACAAGTACAACGAGTTGGGCTACCGCGACGCCTATATCACCCATGATTCGGTTTACAGAAAGGGTAACAACATTTACATCGACATCTATGTCAACGAGGGTCACCGCTATTATTTCCGCAATATCTCGTTCGTGGGCAACACCAAGTATCCGTCCTCCACACTCAGCAAGTTGCTGAACATCAACAAGGGGGATGTATATAATCAGACGCAGCTCATGAACAACCTCAACAACCCCATGCAGAACGACCTGGGCAACGATGTCAGCTCGCTGTACATGAACGACGGTTACCTGTTTTTCAGTGCCACTCCCGTGGAAGTGATGATAGAGAACGACTCCATCGACATTGAAATTCGTATCCGTGAAGGAAAGCAGGCTCGCTACAACAAGATTTATGTGACGGGTAACACCAAGACCAACGACAACGTCATCATGCGTGAAATCACCACGATACCCGGACAGTTGTTCAACCGTGCCGACATTATCAGAACCCAGCAGGTGTTGCTGTCGTTGGGCTATTTCAACCAGGAAAGTATGAACGTGATACCTAAACCCAATGAGGCGGATGGTACTGTGGATATTGAATACGTGGTGGAGGAATCCTCGTCCGACCAGTTGTCACTGTCGGCAGGTTATGGTGCCGGAACCTTCGTCATTAGTGCAGGTATTGCTTTCAATAACTTCTCCTTTAGGAAGTTCTTCAAAAAGGACGCTTGGACCCCAATTCCTGGTGGCGATGGTCAGCGTCTGGCTTTCAATGTGTCCACCAATGCCAAGTATTACCAGAACTACAGTGTGTCGTTCACCGAACCCTGGTTGGGAGGCAAGAAACCCATTTCGCTGACAGCAGGTCTCTATTATCAGGTGCAGACCGATGGTACCAAGCGTAATACCGTCAACCATGTGGAAATAAGAACCATTGGTGCCACTCTTACCATTGCCAGAAAGGTAAAATGGCCTGACGACTACTTCCAAATCTCCCACACGTTGTCGTACCAGCGTTATCAGGTGCAGAATTACAGTTACTTTATCTTCAAAACAGGTTACGCCAACAGCCTCAGCTACATCTTCACCATCATGAGAAGCTCTGTCAGCGCTCCTATTTATCCGCGCGAGGGTTCGGAGATTATGTTCTCGGTGCAGCTCACCCCGCCATATTCCCTGTTCAAAAAGGGTGTTGACTATTCCACCCTCACCGCTCAGGAGAAATACAAGTGGCTGGAGTTCCACAAGTGGAAGCTGAACCTGTCGTGGTACACCCGTATAGTGGAGAACTTGGTGTTCTTTGTCCGTATGAAGATGGGCTTCATGGGTTGCTATAACAAACAAATCGGACCTTCACCGTTCGAGCGATTCTATTTGGGTGGCGATGGTTTGTCCACCTACACCATGATGGATGCCCGTGAGGTGATTGGTATGCGAGGATACGACGACTACTCGCTGTCGCCCTATATTGACGGCAACGAGGTGGGTGGTACCATATATAATAAGTTTACGGCCGAAATCCGTTACCCCATCACCCTCAATCCGAGTGCCACCATCTATCTGTTGGCCTTTGCCGAAGCAGGTAAGTGTTGGCTCGACAAGCGCCAATATAGCCCGTTCAACATGTACAAATCCGCAGGTTTGGGTGTGAGAATCTACCTGCCGATGTTCGGTCTGCTGGGCTTCGACTGGGGCTATGGCTTTGATGAGGTACCTGGTCTGCCCAATGCCAACAAGGGAAGATTCCATATCTCAATAAACCAATCCATCGATTAATAGTCTAAACAATAAAAAGCAACTCATTATCGTTAATAACCATCAAAAAGGAAATATCATGAAAAAGTTTTTTTTAACCGCCGTTCTGGTCTCATTGATTGCACTTCCCCTTTTCAGCCAGAAGTATGCTTATATTGATTCGGAATACATCTTGTCGAATATGCCCGACTACAAAGAGGCACAAGCCGAATTGGACCGTCTGGCGGTACAATGGCAAAACGAGATAGAGGCTCAGTTCAAGAGCATCGACTCCATGTACAAAAAGTACCAGGTGGAAGCTATCACCTTGCCCGAAAAGATGAAAAAGAACCGCGAGGATGCCATCATTGCTGCTGAACAAGCTGCCAAAAACTTGCAGAAAAAGCGCTTTGGTACCGATGGTGACCTGTTCAAGAAGAGAGAAGAGCTGGTGAAACCCATCCAAGACAGAGTGTTCAACGCCATTGAGGAATATGCCAAAGACCGTGGTTTTGCCTTTGTATTTGATGTGGCAGGCGATATGACCATTGTTTATGCTGACCCCAAATGGGATATCAACGACCAGGTAATGCAGAAACTGGGCATCTCGGCCAGCAACAACGATGACGACGAATAAGAATATAGTATTAATTCAAAAAGTATAAATTGCAAGCATGAAAAAGATTTTATTGTCAATGGCCGTAATCTTTGCGATTTCGGTGTGTTCTCTCCAAGCTCAGTCCCAAGGCAAGTATGGGCATGTCAACTCAGGTGAAATATTGCAGGCTATGCCGGGTATCGATTCTCTTCAGATAAAGCTGAATGCTTTCAAAACGGAATTAGAGGAACTGTATGCCGGTATGGTGGAAGAATTCCAAACCAAGAAAGACAAATTCGACCGTGAGGCAGGTACGATGAGTTCATCAGTGAGACAGATTAGAGAGAAGGAGCTGGTGGACCTGCAAACCCGTATCCAGGAGTTCCAATATGGTGTTCAGGACGACTTGGAAGAAAAACAATACGAACTGGCCAAGCCTTTCCAGGATAAGATTCAGGAAGCCATCAACCAGGTGGCCAAGGAAAACGGTTTTGCCTATATCTTCGACACCCAGATACTTTTATTCTATGACAATGGTGTTGACGTGACCCCGATGGTCAAAGCTAAACTGGGTATTAAAAAATAACAAGTAGAAAGCATGAAGAGATTATTCATCATTATAGTTCTGGCCGCATTGCTCAGTCCCTTTGCCGTTTCTGCCCAGCAGAAAGCCAAATTCGGTCATATTGATTACGGCGAGATTATCAAGATAATGCCGGGTGTTGACACCGTGCAGAAGGTGATTGCCAACATGCAGGCCGAATTGCAGGCTACCGGTGAGGAAATGGCCAAGGAATTCCAGAAAAAACAGGAAGAATACCAGGTGCTGGCCAACAAGGGAACTTCCCCTGCCATCTTGAAAATCAAGGAAGACGAGCTGACGAACATGTACAAGAGAATTCAGGACTTCTCTCAGTCGGCCGAGCAAGATCTGCAGGCCAAACAGATGGAGTTGCTGAAACCCTTCCAGGATGCCATTCTGGCTGCCATCAAGGAAGTGGCCAAAGAACACGGTTTTACGTATATCTTCGATACCTCTACACTGACATACTACGAGCAGGGTGAAGATATTTCCGCCAAAGTAAAGCAGAAATTAGGCATCAAATAAAGCCGTTAAGCTTTTTATTCTTACGATTTATGGGTCATCATGTCCAACACCAGTTCATCGGTGTGGGACATGCCTTTTATGCCTATAGCATTCATGTTGAGGATACATTGGTCCACATCGTCGGTGATGATACCCTCTACCGAGCTGACCGTCTTGTTCTCGATGGCCAGCATGGACGACAGGATGGCGGTGCTGGCACCGGTGGCTACCTTCAGCGAGCAACTGGGCTTGGCCCCGTCACAAATCATGCCGGTGATGTTGGCAATCATATTCTTCACAGCATAGGCTATCTGCTCGTAGTTGCCGTCCATCAGGTAGGTCAGACCGCAAGCTGAGCCGGTGGCGGCCACCACACAGCCGCATAGCGGCGACAGGCGCCCGAAACTCTGTTTGATATAGATGACGGTCAGGTGACTCAATATCAAAGCTCTGACCAGTTCCTCTTTGGTCTTCCTTCTTTCCTTGGCATAAATCACCACTGGCATGGTGGCGGCAATACCTTGGTTGCCGCTGCCCGAGTTGCTCATCACAGGAACCATTTCACCCGCCATACGGGCATCACAGGCGGCTGAGGTGGCCGACAGGATTTTGGCGTAAAGGCTGCGCTTGCCGAAAAACTTCTTTTTGGGCTGATGTAAAATGGTCTTTCCCAACGAATGTCCTGAGTTATTGTTCAGTCCCACCTCAGCAGCATTGCTGTTCAATTCCACCGCTTTTAAGATAAAGGACAGCTCTAAAGCAGGGGTGGTGGTGGCAAACTCATATACCTTGCGCAGGTTCAGCTTCACCTGGTTGTCGCTTTTGGCGGTGTTGGTTTTCTTTTTTTGGTCCAGCAGCACCTCTCCGTTTTTGACTATCAGCGCAAAATGGGTATGCTCGTGGGCAATCACCACCTTGGCATTGTCGTCGCCATTGTGCACCTGCACTTCTATATACAGTTTTTCTTCCGTATCTTTCTTTTGGTTAATCTGAATGCGCTGCTCCTTGATATACTGCTTGGCTTGCTCCACTGCCTCGGGGGTGGTGTCTTTGAGCACATTCAGCTCGTATTCCGACTTGCCTATCAGGGCTCCCAAGGCAATGGCGATGGGCAGGCCGAACATGCCGGTGCCTGGGATACCCACACCCATAGCGTTTTTCAAAATGTTGGCGCTCAAAAACAGCTGAATCTGTTTGGGCACAGCCCCAAGGGTTTCTTTGGCTTTGGCTACGGCCAGTGCTACGGCAACAGGCTCTGTACAGCCTGTGGCAGGAACCACTTCCTGCTTGATTAATGCGATGATTTGCTCTTTTTCCTGTTTAGTCATACCGAAACGAAATGATTTGCAAAAATACAAAAATTATGGCTTATTTTTGCAAAGCGAAAAAGTTGTAATTTTGCAGCATAAAAACATCAGCTATGAAGAAGTATGATTTTGACGAGATAATAGACCGAAAGGGAACCAACTGCGTAAAATACGACGGTTATCAGGGTATATATGGGGCCGACAATTTGATACCGCTGTGGGTGGCGGATATGGATTTCCGTACCCCCGATTTTGTTTTTGAGGCTATTGCTGAGCGAATGAAACACCCTGTGTTGGGCTATTTTGTCCATTCGGAGGGTTTTTATCAGTCCATCATCAACTGGATGCAGCGGCGTCACCAGTGGCGGGTGGAGAAAGACTGGATTTATTTTGCCCCGGGCATTGTGCCGGGATTGTCTTTTCTAGTGCAGGCCTTCACTTCGCCTGGCGATAAGGTGCTGGTGCAGACCCCCGTTTATCATCCGTTTTATTATGTGGTGGAAAACCAGGGTCGCGAGATTGTGAGAAATCCGCTGAAGCTGGTGGAGGATCATTTTGAAATGGATGTTGACAGTCTGGAGAGTTTATTGCGGCAGGGGGCGAGAATGATGATACTGTGTAATCCTCATAATCCACTGGGCCGCTGCTGGACCCCAGAGGAACTGAAACGGGTAGGGGAGCTGTGCGTAAGATACCACTGCCTACTGGTTTCTGACGAGATACATGCTGACTTGATTATGCCGGGCTATAAACACACGCCTATGGCCAGTATTTCAGAGGAGATAGCCCAAAATACCATCACCTGTATGGCTCCGAGCAAGACTTTCAACTTGGCGGGACTGTCCACTTCTGAAATCATTATCCCCAATGCTGAGGTGCGCAAGCGTTTCGAGAAGCTGATGTACGACGGTATCCACTTGTTTGTGGGCAACATTTTCGGTGAGGTGGCGCTGGAGGCCTGCTATACACAGGGAGATGAGTGGCTGGAGCAGCTCTTGCAATACCTGAAGGGAAATGTGGACTATCTGCAGCAGTATATCAAAGAAAATATCCCTGAGATTAGTACCTTCCGTCATGAAGCCACCTACCTGCCCTGGTTGGATTTCAGCGCTTTGGGCTATACCCACGAGGAACTTTTCCGCCTGTTGGTGGACAAAGCACGGGTAGCCCTCAATGATGGAGCTATCTTCGGGGAGGAAGGTCGTGGGCATTTCAGGGTGAATGTGGCCTGTCCGCGGGCAACCCTCGAAAAGGCCATGGAGCAACTCAGGCTTACTTTCCGTTCATAATTTTGTCTTTCAGCTCAATAAGGTCTTGTTCCATCGCAATCTTGTCGATAACCTTCTTGATGATGATATCCAGTTCGCTGCCTTCCGAATAGTCGGCAGGGGCGATGTAGTCGGCTCTTTTGTGCTGAATGATTTCCAGACAGATTTCCCGTGGTGAGCGGCGGGTGGTGCGCTTGGCGTCGGGATTGTATACGGCAATGGTGTTGCCCCCTTGCAGTTTCACCATCTTCATGGCCGGCACATCGGTTTCCCCGTCACCCAGGTAAATCATGTTGGAGAAGGGTACCGGCTTGTCGTCTTCGGGCACAATCTTGTTAATCAGCGTATTGTCGTACGAGTTGTTGATGCCCTTGTTGATTCTGAAGAGAAACTGGGTCTTGTTGGTGTAGTTAACAGCCAAAGCAGGCCAGCAGGCCACCCCGTTTTCGTCGTACTGGAATCCGGAAGCGAAGATATTCTTGAAATGTTTGGCGATGGAGGTACCTTGCACAAACTCGCGCAAGCCGGAAGAGATGATATGGTGTTCCAGCACCAGGTTCTTGCTCTTGGCATATTCGTTCATGCGTTCGAAATAGCTTTCCACCCCCTTGAAAAAGGTAATGTGCTCGCCATATTTGATGAAGGTCTCCTTATGGATAGAGATATTTTTTTCCTTGGCCTTGGTCAGCATCAGGTATAGGTAGGCCAGCACCTCGTCCATGTCGTTGTCCATAGCCATTTGGTTGGCTTCGCCCCAAAACTCGCCTTTGTCCATGTTGAGGTCGGGAATGAAGTTGTATTCCTGCATGTTGCCCGCTGCCAGCGTTCCGTCAAAATCGTAGGCTATCGCCACTGTTCTCTTGCTTTTCATACTCTTTTCAATTCAAGGCTGCAAAAATACAAAAAATGTGCCAATACAATACCACCTCCTTGAACTCTTGAACTCTTGAACTCTTGAACTTTGAACCTTGAACTCATAAACCGTAAACTTTTTTTACCATTGTATCTAAAAAAAATGTAACTTTGTGCAGTCAAATTTCAAGTGATATGGAAAAACTATTTACCCCTGAAGACATTCAATTTATGAAAGCCCGTGGCAGCAATCCAGATGAGGTGCAGCGGCAGTTTTCTTTCTTTATTGACGGTTTCAAATTTGTGAACTTGGCTCGACCCGCCACGATTGATGATGGTATCGTCCGTTTGGAGGAGGAATACATCGAGGAGCTGGTTGACGATTACGAAAACCTGATTCAGGGTAAGACGGTGACCAAGTTTGTGCCGGCATCGGGGGCCGCATCCCGCATGTTCAAGGAGTTGTATTCCTATTTGGAGAGCGACAGCGACGAAGTGGCCGCTAAAGCCAAGTCCTTCTTGGGCAAGCTCAGAAACTTTGCTTTTTACGAGGATTTGCGCAAGGCAATGGCCAAAGATGGCTATGCTTTGGAGCATGAGATAGAGTATCAGAACTACAAACTGATAGTGCGTTATATACTGGAGTCAGAGGGACTGAATTACGGCAATCTTCCCAAAGGCTTGTTGAAGTTTCACCGCTATGGGGAGGTGAGCAGAACCGCAGTGGAAGAGCATTTGGTGGAGGCTGCCCAGTATGCCAAGGATGAAAACGGACTTTGCCGACTCCATTTCACGGTTTCCCCGCAGCACCAGCAGGGTTTTGAACAGTTGCTGGCCAAGGTGCTCCCAGCTTACGAAGAGCGTTTTGGGGTGAAATATAACATTTCCTATTCTATTCAGAAACCGGCTACAGACACCCTGGCTGCCGAGCTGGACAATACACCTTTCAGAAACGAAAAGGGCGAACTGCTGTTCCGCCCGGGAGGACATGGTGCCCTGATTGGCAACCTCAACGATATTCATTCAGACATCGTCTTTGTGAAGAATATCGACAATGTGATTACCGAAGACAAGGCAGAACCCACGTTTACCTACAAAAAGGCTTTGGCGGCTTATTTGATAGAGTTGCAAAGCAAAACTTTCCACTATCTGAAGAAAATAGAAAACCACGAGGTGGACGATATGGACTTGTGTGAAATGCTTGATTTTGCAGCCACAGAGCTGATGATTAATGTAGATGACGACCCATCACCAGAGGCTTTGTTCCAAAAGATGAACCGTCCCATCAGAGTGTGCGGTATGGTGAAGAACGAAGGCGAGCCGGGAGGTGGTCCTTTCTGGGTGATTGACGATGAAGAGGAAAGTCTGCAGATAGTGGAATCCTCACAAATGAACAGCAAAGACGCTGAGCAGATGGCAATTGCCCGTCAGGCTACCCATTTCAATCCGGTGGACATGGTGTGCGCTTTCCGCAATTACAAAGGCGAATTCTTCAACCTCAAGGATTATGTGGACGAGACCAAGGGCTTTATTTCGTCGAAATCGTATGGCGACCGCAACCTGAAGGCAATGGAGTTACCAGGTCTTTGGAATGGAGCTATGGCTCGCTGGATTACCGTATTTGTAGAGGTTCCCCTCGCCACGTTTAATCCGGTGAAGACCGTGTTCGATTTGCTGAAGAGGTAATCAGGTTATAGTGGACAGTTGACGGGTCTCAGATGTAGGGACGCAATTCATTGCGTCCGTCCATGTTGAAATATATGATAAAAATGAAAAGACAACCTAATAAAATTGCCCTCATTGCAGACCAGAATGTATTGCAATTGTTTCCGCATTATGTTGATACATTAGGTTTCAATGCACCTGTATTGGTCTTTTCCGTTTTATCGGGCGAACATAACAAATCAATAGAAGAGGCGGTTTATCTGTGGCAGAATCTGTTGGAAAACCATTTTGACAAGCATAGCCTCATTATCAATTTTGGAGGGGGTATGGTAAGTGATTTGGGAGGTTTTGTGGCTTCAACCTATCAGCGAGGTATTCCGTTTATTAATATTCCCACCACTTTGCTCAGTATGATAGATGCTGCGGTTGGCGGAAAAAACGGTATCAACCTCAATGGTGTAAAAAATGTTGTGGGGACCATCAACCTTCCTGAGCAAGTGATGACAGATACTTTATTTCTTAAAACATTGTCCCCAATGCAAATGCTTGACGGTTTTGGGGAGATGCTTAAATATGCTCTTATAGGAAATAGTGGTTTGTGGAATGAAATCAAGGATTTGGAGAATATAAAAAGCCAGAATATAAAAAGAGAATGGATAGATTTTTGTGTAAGTTTCAAGGAAAAGATAGTCCAGAAAGATTTATACGACCAGGGGTTACGCCATATACTTAATTTTGGTCATACCATTGGTCATGCCCTTGAGGCGTATTTTATGCAACAATGTAGAGATGCAAAATTTTGCGTCTCTACAGAAAGAAACATATCTCATGGTCATGCTGTGGCTTTGGGACTGGTGGTGGAATCATACCTGTCGTACCATCAAGGATTGTTGTCACAAGGGGAATATGAGGAGATCAAAGAAGTAGTGTTGAAACATTACACTGATGCGATTAAACAAATATCAATCAATGATATAGATAGAATTATAGATTTTTGTCGTATGGACAAGAAAAATACCGATGGCAAAATCAATGTGACGATGTTGGAAGCTATAGGACAGGCAAGTCCCAATCATTTTGTCTCGAAGACAGAATGTATCGAGGCTATCAATCAATTGTTTGTTTAAAAAAAATATAGGAGCGAAAAATTTTCCGCCCCTACAATCGGACGCGATTCATCGCGTCCCTACATTCATCAGGGATTATTTCACCAAGTTATAAGTATCGGTAGCAATCACCAGCTCTTCGTTGGTAGTAACGGAAACGAGTTTCACGCGAGAGTCGGGAGTGGAGATGATACCATCCTGACCGGCCATTTCCTCGTTTTCGGCTTTGTCGAGGGTGCAGCCCAGGAATTCGAGACCTTCGCAGATGGCCTCGCGCTGGAACCAGGCATTCTCGCCAATACCGCCTGTGAAGAGGATGACATCCACACCACCCATAGCAGCAGCGTATGCACCGATATATTTCTTCACTCTATAAGCGAACATGTCAAAGGCGTATTTTGAACGCTCGTCACCGCTGTCCTTACCGGCACGGATGTCGCGCATATCCACACTCTTGCCAGAGATGCCCAGCAAACCTGATTTCTTGTTAATCAGCGTGTTCATGGCTTTGAAGTCCATGTGCTCTTTCTCGGCAATATAAAGCAGTGCTCCAAGGTCGAGGTCACCGCAGCGGGTACCCATCACCAATCCTTCTACAGGGGTGAAGCCCATGGAGGTGTCAACAGACTTACCGTTTTTGATAGCGCAGATAGAAGCACCGTTGCCCAGGTGGCAGCTGATGATTTTGGAGTTGTTGTAGTCAACACCAGCGATTTCAGCGGCTTTGGGTCCTACGTATTTGTGGCTGGTACCGTGGAAACCATAACGTCTTACCTTGTTGTTGGCATAGTATTCGTAAGGAATGGCATACAAATAGGCTTCTGCCGGCATGGTCTGATGGAAAGAGGTATCGAACACGCCCACATGTTTCACGTTGGGAAGCAATTTCTGCATCACCTTGATACCGGTCAGGCTGGCGGGATTGTGAAGGGGTGCCAGTTCGCACAGCTGCTGGATTTTTTCAATTTCCTCGGCACCGATAATAGTGCTTTTCTTGAAATATTCTCCACCATGAGCCACACGATGACCTACAGCTCCGATTTCATCCAGACTGCTGATAACACCGTGAACAGGGTCGGTCAGGGCTTTCAGCACCAGGTTGATACCCACTTCATGGTCTTTGATGGGGGTTTGAATGTAATATTTGTCTTTGCCGACAGGTTTATGGGTGAATTCGCCCATTTCCAAACCTACACGTTCCACAAGACCTTTTGCTTTTAATTCGGCATTGTTAGCCATGTCAATCAGCTGGTATTTGATTGACGAACTGCCACAGTTGAGTACTAATACTTTCATGTTTGTTTTATTTTGTTGTTTTTGTTTATTTTCCAATAATATCTGCTAATTCAGCAGGGGTTTTGGGAATAGCGGGTCCCAATACCTTATGACCGTCAGCTGTAATCAGCAGGTCGTCTTCGATACGGATGCCACCAAAATCACGATACTGTTCCACTTTATCGTAGTTGATGAACTGCTCGAATTTATGTTCGTTTTTCCAGATGTCTATCAGTTGGGGAATGAAGTAGATACCGGGTTCGATGGTCACAATAAAGCCGGGGCGCAACTCACGGGCCATACGAAGGGCACTCCAACCGAAGATGTCGCTACGGCTTACGGTATCATCATAGCCCACAAAGTTCTCTCCGAGGTCTTCCATGTCGTGAACATCCAAACCCAATTGATGACCTAAACCATGGGGCATGAACAAAGCATGAGCTCCCTGACGGACGGCTTCGTCCACATCGCCCTTCATCAAACCCAGTTGCGACAGGCCTTCGGCAATGACTTTGCATGACAGGGTGTGCAACTCTTTGTTATATATGCCTGGGTGGGCAGCATTGATAGCATCCACATTGGCTTTCAACACAATCTCATAAATCTCTTTTTGCTTTTGGGTGAAACGGCCTCCCACAGGCAGGGTACGTGTATTGTCAGAGCAATAGTTCATCAGGTTTTCAGCACCGGCATCCATCAGCAGCATGTTGCCTTCCTGCAAGATGGCTTCGTGGCCGTGGTTGTGCAGGGTTTCACCGTGTTGTGACAGGATGATGGGGAAGGAAACGCCATTGCCATACGACAGGGTGATACCTTCGGCAAGGCCTGCCAGTTCCAGTTCGGGAACACCGGCCACACAGCGGCGCATGACGGCCGTATGCATCTTATAACCGATTTCGCAGGCAATTTCCATCTGCTCAATCTCACAGTCTTCTTTTGCTGAACGCAGGTTGACAATCCCTTTAATCAACTCTGCAGAGGCATGATTACGGATGTCGTTTACATTGATGCCGGTGATATTGGCCAGCCATATCTTGTTGTCACCACGGTAGGGTGGGGTGAAATGCACCTTGCGTCCGGCAGCCATGGCGTTTTTCACATAGTCGCTCAGCTTGGCCATAGGCATCACTTCCTTAACCCCCACTTTCTCAGCCAAAGAGGCCAGGGTAGGCTGGTTGCCCATCCAGATGATGTCGTCAATCTCAAAATCATTGCCAAAGATGATGTCGCGGTTCTCATCGAAATCAATAACGGCAGCTATGTCGGCAATAGACAGCCCAAAGAAGTAGAGGAAATTACTGTCTTGACGATATTTATAGGTGTTGGAAGGATAATTCATCGGGGCTTCGCTGTTACCCAAAAAAATGGCGATACCGCTCTTAACGGCTTTTTTCAACTGATTGCGTCTGTTCTGGTAAACTTCAGCTTTAAATAAAGGGTTCATATTGCAAATATTTTTAGAGAGGGCAAATATACAAAAAAATTTTATTTCTTCTTTTTCGAGAGAAGATTCTTGATGTCATTTAACTTCATCAGGGCTTCTACGGGAGTGAGGCTGTTGATGTCGAGGTCGATAATCTGGTCTTTGATATCCAGCAGCAGCGGGTCGTCCAAGGCAATGAAACTGAGTTGGTAGCCGGGCTCTTTCTTCTCAACTTTGATGGGGTCATTGCCGCTGCGACTGGCTTCCAGCTGTTTCAGCACTTCTTCAGCCCGTCTTAGCACTTGTTGGGGCATGCCGGCCATGCGGGCCACATGGATACCAAAGCTGTGTTCGCTGCCCCCCTTCTCCAGTTTTCTTAAAAACAGAATCTTGTTGTTGATTTCCTTGACAGAGACGTGGAAATTTTTGATGCGTGAGAACTGGGAGGCCATATCATTCAATTCATGATAGTGGGTGGCGAAGAGCACTTTGGCACGGTGACGGGGATTTTCGTGCAGAAATTCAGCAATAGACCAGGCAATGGATACCCCATCGTAGGTGCTGGTACCACGGCCAATTTCGTCCAGCAGGATAAGACTGCGGTTGGAAATGTTATTCAAAATGCTGGCAGTTTCGTTCATTTCCACCATGAAAGTGGATTCACCGGTGGAAATGTTGTCAGAGGCTCCCACACGGGTGAAAACCTTATCCACAATGCCGATCTCCGCTTTCTCTGCAGGCACAAAGCAACCCATCTGGGCCATCAGTACAATCAGGGCAGTTTGACGCAACAGGGCCGACTTACCCGACATATTGGGTCCCGTGATGATGATAATTTGCTGGTGCTCATTGTCCAAATACACGTCATTGGCGATGTATTTCTCGCCTGGTGGCAGCTGCTTTTCGATAACCGGATGACGACCGTTCTTAATGTTGAGGGCTGTTCCCTCGTTAATTATCGGTCTGGTATAGTTGTTTTCTACCGATACTGCCGCAAAACAGAGCAGTACATCCAACCGGGCCGTAAGGCGGGCATCCAACTGAATCATGGGAATATAGTCCATCAGTCCAAGGACAAAGTCGTTGAACAGCCGTGTTTCTATTTCCAGAATCTTGTCTTCAGCCCCCAATATCTTGTCCTCCAACTCTTTCAACTCGGGAGTGATATATCTTTCGCCATTGGTAAGGGTTTGCTTGCGAATCCACTCTTCGGGCACTTTCGACTTATGGGCATTGGTTACTTCCAGATAATAACCAAATACGTTGTTGAAGCCTATTTTCAGAGACGGGATACCCGTCTTTTCCGACTCTCGTCGCTGAATATCCGCCAGTATTTGTTTGCTGTTGCTGGCCAGGGAACTGAGGGTGTCCAGTTCAGCATCCACCCCCTTGGCGAAAACACGTCCTTTGTTGACGGCTACAGGCGGGTCTTCTACAATCTCTTGCTCAATGCGCTCGCATACCGAAAGGCAAGGGTTGAGCTGTTCGGCAATCTTTTTCAGTGAGGCCAGCTCGGTTTCTCCGCAGTAGTTTTTAATCTTCTCCACAGCCCTTAGCGAGTGAGCCAGTTGCACCACCTCTCGGGGAGAGATTTTTCCGGTGGCGATTTTAGATACCAGACGCTCCACATCGCCCATCTCCTGCAGCTTGCCTTTTAGTTGGTCTTCCAGCTTTTCATGGTCAATAAAATATTTCACTACCGAGAGTCGTTCCTCTATCATCACCTTCTCCTTGAGGGGTAGCACCATCCATTTCTTCAGCATACGGGCTCCCATCGGGGTATAGGTTTTGTCTATGATTTGAAGCAAGGTAACGGCATTTTCGTTGGGACTGTGTATCAACTCCAGATTGCGAACTGTAAAGCGGTCGAGCCAAACGTACAGTTCCTCTTCAATCCGGTTTAGCTTGTTGATATGCTGAATCTTGTGATTCTGTGTCTCGTACAGATAATGCAAGGCCGCACCGGCCGCAATGATGCCGTATTCCAGATTGTCCACCCCAAAGCCTTTCAGTGAAGTGGTCTGGAAATGCTTGGTCAGCAGGTCCATCGCATAGTCGGTGGTGAACACCCAATCGTCGAAGCCTGTCAGCAGTATTTTTTCTCCAAACTGCTCTTTGAATAGGCCCGTTTTGTTTTTCTGGATAACGATTTCCGAGGGTTTGAAGTTCTGAAGCAGCTTGTCAATATAATTCATGTTTCCTTCGGCCAGATAAAACTCGCCCGTGGAAATGTCCACAAAAGAGATACCGGTCTTGTTGTCCGTAATGTGAATCCCTGCCAGAAAGTTGTTCTCTTTCTGTTCCAGCACTTTGTCGTTGGTGGCAACACCAGGGGTCACCAGCTCGGTAATACCTCGCTTGACGATGGTTTTGGCCAGTTTGGGGTCTTCCAGTTGCTCGCAGATGGCTACCCGCAAGCCGGCACGAACCAACTTGGGCAGATAAGTGTCTATGGCATGATGGGGAAATCCGGCCATATCCACAGCCGTTGAAGATCCATTCGATTTTTTGGTCAGTACGATGCCGAGTATTTGGGAGGCCTTGAGGGCATCATCCCCGTAGGTTTCGTAAAAATCACCGACACGCATCAACAAAATGGCATCAGGGTGCTGAGTCTTGAATTGGTTGTATTGTTTGATCAAAGGAGTTTCCGCCGCTTTTGCCATAATTGCCATTTTTCTTGCAAATATACATAAAATTCCTTAATTACATACAGCCGTATAAATTTTTATTGTAGGGACGCGATTCATCGCGTCCGCAAAAAATATACAATTGGTTACTGGCTTACTGCGGGAATAACCCTGCTGTTGACCGACAGGTTCAACTGGTTGGACAAGCAGATAGCAAAGGGCAAATCCCGATGCAAGCGGAATCTCAGTTGGGTATTGATGCTGTCGTGGGCATTAATGTTCTGTTCATTCACAATCTCGCAGTACTCAACCAAATAATCATCTCCTTTCAGGTAGGCAGCCATAACTGTTACCGGGCATTCAGGATGATGGAAGTCAAATACTTCAGCATAGTGGTTATGGAAGGTCACATCCAACGTTAGAATGTCCCCTTCTATTTGCTGATTTTTGAGGTCAATATCAATGCGGTTGGTGCCTTGAAAATGTGGTATCTTACCGTAATACAGTTCATATTGGCTCAAGCTCTCAGCATGAGGGAAGTGGCTGGAGGATATTACATACACTTCTTTCCCCTGCCAATCTTTATCCAGTTGCAAAATGTCATATTGGGTGGGACGGGTGTATAAGGAGCTGAGGGCAGTTGCATTTTCCTCGGTGAAGTATCGGTATAGCGAGGGATTTTGAAAGGAGCTGTAAAAAACCACAGGCACATGTCCGCATTTGTCATGGATGGCCTCCATTTTTGCTTGTCGGTCGGCCATGCCGGTGAATTCCGGTACATAGGGTGTACAAAGCCATACTCTGGCTACCATGAGGAGGACAAAAATTGGCAATACAAAATATATCAGTCTCTTGCGCCATATTTCTTCTCGGGTATTGTAGTACAGCAAATAGAGCATGGGTATGGTGATGGCGATGGTCCAATGGGGCTCGGCATGTCCGTTGATGGTCATCAGCCAAAAGAAGGCGATGAATCCCACACAGGTAAAGACGCAGGCTTTTACAAACGGGTTTTTGTTTTTCCGTTCCTTCCAACAGAAATACAACGCCAGGATAAAACATACGGGATTGAAAACCAGCAACTGATTGGGCAAGAATTCCAGAGGATATGCCCATGAGAAGCTGTCTTTCCGAAGTAGCAAATGGTATTTCAGACTGGGGAAATCATGATGAATCTGCCACAGCACATGGGGTACAAAAAGCAAAGCGGCTATGCCCACCGACATCCACATTCTCCAATCTTTCAGCAGCTTAAGATTCGACAGAAGAACAAAACCAATAACCAGTACTGCCATATATTTGCTGTACATCATGCCAGCCATGTCAAGTCCAATCAGCAGGGCAAGGGTCAGCGATGGTTTTTCCAGATAGTGCTTGTATAAATAGAAGAAAAAAGCGGTGAAAAAGAGCAAGGGCGCATCGGGCGTGGTAATAAAGCCATAGAGCACAAACATGACCAAGGATGAGGCAAGGAGGAAAAATTCATTCACATCCCTGTCGCCTGCCTTTTTATCGAGGATGGTTTTCCATATCAGCCACACGGTAGCGGCATGCAGCATGACGGTGCATAACCGAATGGAGAGGCCTCCCGAAGCTATATGCTGGCTGAGGTAGGTCAGCAGGGCCACCATAGGGGGATGGTCGTAATAACCCCAGTCCAGAAATTGGCCATACAGGGCATAGTAGGCCTCGTCGGCATGAATGTTGGTGAAGATGGCTTGTATAAAGTCTGCACAAAGCCATATCAGTAAGAAAAGGTAGAATCTTTTTTCTGTCTTTTTCATGGCGGCAAATATACGAATTTCTGCAATAAGCTCATTCCTTAATTTGCTAATCTTTTTACTATTTTGCTAAAAAAATGTGGAACAGCCGTGATATGGTTTTATATTTTTCGTACATTTGCAGCAAATTAGATAAAATGAAGAAAATTGTACTTTTTTTAATGGTAGGCCTCCTGTTTTCTACGGCTTTAAGTGCTTTTGGAAGTGAGGGAGACGGTAACGATTTGGTTCAATATAACTTTGGCAAAAAGGAAAAAGTAAAAAAAGAAAAGCCTGCCAAAGACAGTATTCGAAAAGGCTGGACTTTTGGTATCCTGCCTAGCATAGCCTACGATGCTGATAAGGGTTTTCAGGGAGGTTTGCTGACCAATGTTTATTATTTTGGCGATGGCTCGCAATATCCCGACTATCTTCATTCTTTTTATTTCGAAGCGGCCTATACTACCAAGCATTGTGGCATTTTCCGTTTCAACTATGACTCCAAATATCTGATTCCTAACCACCGCTTGACCATCGATATTTCCTATCTGCCTGATGCCATTTGCGATTTCTATGGCGTTAATGGCTATCAAACGGTGGTGAACAAAGAGTGGATTAACCAGAAAAAATATCCCGACACTTACATTAGCCGTGCATTCTACCGTAGCAGACGCGATATGTTGCGTATCGCTGCCGACTTTTCGGGTAAGATTTCCGGCAACTGGTACTGGAATGCTGGATTGGGGGTGTATTGGTTCAACATCAGCAGTGTGAACCTCGATATGATCAACAGGGGCAAAAAGGAGGAAAACAAACTGCCATCAGGGGTAGAGGGGATGTACGAGAAGTTTGTGAAATGGCATATATTGGATGCCAATGAGGTGAATGGAGGCTGGCATCCTTATATGCGGGCTGGCGTCACCTACGATACCCGCGACCGTCAGCAGAATCCCAACAAGGGTATTTATGCCGATGCGTTTTTGACATATACCGCTGCATTCGGGGCTCAGAAAGCTTACAACAACCTCAAAGTGAATATGAATTTCAGGCATTATGTTCCTGTGTATAAGGACTGGGTGCTCTTTGCCTATCGTCTTTCTTTGCAGCTGACCACCGCTGGTAAAAGTCCTTTTTATCAGAATAATGTCTGGAATACGCTCTATATCCAAAGGGTGACCTACGAGGTATTGGGTGGCGGAAATACTACTCGTGGTATTGCCCGTCATCGTGGCACAGCCAATGGCTTTGCTTTTGCCAATGTGGAGTTCCGTTTCAAAGTGTGCAAGTTCAGCATCAAAAAAGAGCATTTCTATATTGGCTTGAATCCGTTCCTCGATGGGGCTATCATCTTGCAGCCCTACAAGCTGGATGAGGATGTGGTGAAAGCCAATATTGCACAGTATGATCCCGAATTCAATTTGGACGACTTGGATCAGTATCTGATTTTCGACAATCCTCAGATTTATCGTCCGCATTTGTCGGCAGGTCTGGGACTGAAAATCGCGATGAACGAGAATTTTGTGCTCTCGGTGGATTGGGCAGTGCCTTTCGACAAAAGGGACAATACCAATCAGTTCACCAACTTCTATGTGAAAATGAACTATATGTTCTAACTCAATAAGCTGATAACAATAAAAACAAGGGGGCTACGTTGGTTATGACACTGCCTTGGTATACCGAAAACTAATCATCTATGAAATTGCTCTTCGTTTTGTCTCGCTTCCCTTATCCCCTTGAAAAAGGCGACAAACTCCGTGCCTATCATCAGCTACGTATCCTTTCACAAAACCACGAAATCTTTCTTTTTGCCTTGTCAGACCAGCTGGTGCCTCAGTCGTCAATGGATGCGTTGGCCCCTTTCTGCTCAAAAATAGAGGTAGGCTATATTGGTAATTGCTCAAAACTGGTCAATAGTTTCCGCTTCCTTTTGAAAGGCTTGCCTATCCAATGCGGTTATTTTTATAGAAGAAGGGCCAAACAGCAATTGCTTGATTTTGTAGAGGAGGTGCGTCCCGATAAGATTTATGCCCAACTGGTGAGGACCGTGCCTTACGTGCAGGAGTTCAAAGGTTATAAGATTATCGATTACCAGGATGTGTTCTCCCAGGGGATGTTGCGTCGTGCAAAGCAGGCCCCTTTCTGGCAGAGACCTTTCTTCAAGATGGAGCATCGTCGCTTGAGTCGCTATGAGGCTGAGGTCTTCAAGGTTTTTCAGCTGCATACCATCATTACCGAGGTTGATCGCGCCCTGATGCCTGTCGAGGAGAAGGAAAAGATTGTGGTGGTGGGCAATGGGGTAGATTTTGAGCAGTTCAAGTACAGGGGACAAGAAAAGACCTACGACCTGATTTTTGCGGGCAATATGAGCTATGCTCCCAATGTGGATGCGGCAGAATTTCTGGTGCATCAGATACTTCCGAAGCTATTGCCTCAGTTCCCGCAGCTGAAGCTGGTGCTTTGCGGAGCCAATCCTGCCGCAAGGGTGAGGGCGCTTCAGGGTCCGCATGTAGTGGTGACGGGTTGGGTTGATTCAATGGCCGATTATTATGCCCAGTCCAAGATCTTTATTGCCCCTATGCGCTTGGGCACAGGCTTGCAAAACAAATTGCTGGAGGCGATGGCTACACAGCTGCCTTGCGTCACCTCCCCCTTGGCCGGGAAACCTTTGAAGTCTGTTGTGAGTCAAGAGGATATATTGGTTTGCAAGGAAACGGATGAATATGTGAAAGCAATAAGCTGCTTACTTACCGATAAGGACTTCTACCAAAAGATTTCCCAAAATGCGTATCGTTATGTTCAAAGTAATTATAGCTGGGAGTCGATGACAGAGAGTCTCAACGCTCACCTTCAGGGGTAATTAACTAACTACGCTAGTCACTTCTCCCTGATGCAGGGTGGTCACCAGTTGGTCACCGGCTTTAACGGTGGAGGCATCTGTAATGGCTTTGCCGTTCAGTCGTGTGATGCTATAGCCGCGTTTCAACACTTGCTCGGGGTGCAGTAGCTTTATTTTTTCCTCCAGGTTTTCCAATTCTTTGTTTTTAATCACAAATAGTTGCTTGGCAGATAGTAGCATCATCTTATAGAGGTTTTCCAACTGGCTTTTCTCTTGCGTAATCAATGCCTTGGATAGCAGTTGGTACCGGTGCTCCAGTTGTTCTATTTGGTGCTTTTCTTGTGAGAGTAGCCGGCTGGCCGTTAGCTGATAGCTGTGTTCTATTTGTTCTATCAGGTGCTTCTCGCGGGTGAAAAAGTTTTCCAGAAAATGAACCATCTTCTCTTGCGCTTCTTCCACCTGGATGGCAAAGTTGTGAAATTGCTGTATCAGAAAATAAGCCACCTCTGTCGGAGTGATTTTATTGGCGTACGAAACCATGTCGGTGACACTCTCGTTGGTAGAGTGGCCTATGCCAGAGATAATGGGCAAAGGGAAGGTGGCCACTTTATGAGCCAGACTGTAGTCATCATAGCAACTCAGTCCTACATCTCCTCCTCCGCCTCTGATAATGACTACACAGTCAAAATCTTGTTGCCGTTGGGCAATGGCATCCAGCTGCGAGGTGATGGTTCCGATGGCTTTTTCTCCTTGCAGGATAGACGGAAACAGCTTGCATTCAAAGCAATAACCCCAGTTGTTTTCCTTCAAGGTCACCATGAAATCACTGTAACCTTTGCTGGTCTCTACTGAGATTACTGCAACGCGTTTGGGCAACAGGGGCAAGGGTAAACGCTTGTTGGCTTCAAACACACCCTCTTCTTTCAGGCGGGCAATCACTGCCATCTTGTTCTTCATCAACTCGCCCAAGGTGTAGCTTGGCTCAATATCTTGGATGTATAGGGCTAATCCATATTGTGCACTGAACTCAATGGTGGCCAAACACAGAATACGGATATTGTCTTTGAGTACCTCCCCGGTAATCTTCATGAATTTCTCGTTGATGGCATCTACCTGCGTTTTCCATATCACGCCACGCATTTGGGTGACAATCTTGTCCCCTTCTTTCTCCACAAGTTCAGGATAACAATGCCCTGAATAGGGATACCTGTTCAGGCGTATGATTTCAGCCTTAACGTAATAGGCACGGGTATAGGTCTTATTAATCACAGACTTGATACTCCCACAAATCTCCGACAAACTATAAACCGGCCGGTCATTAAATGTCTCGCGCTCTTTCCCCATAACCCTTGAACCTTGAACCTTGAACTTGGAACTTGGAACTTGGAACCTGGAACTCCTACCTCCCCTTATACATCTCCTCGTAATACTTCTGATAGTCCCCCGAAGTCACATTGTCCATCCACTCCTGATTATCAAGATACCATTTTACGGTCTTCTCAATACCTTCCTCAAACTGCAGGCTGGGTTCCCAACCCAACTCTTTTTGTAGTTTGGTCGAATCAATGGCATAGCGCATGTCGTGACCGGCACGATCGGTAACATAGGTAATCAGGTCCATGTCCTCTCCTTCTTTTCTGCCCAGCAGTCGGTCTACGGTATTAATAAGCACTTTGATGATGTCAATGTTTTTCCATTCGTTGAAACCACCAATGTTATAGGTCTCTGCTACTTTCCCTCTGTGGAAAATCAAGTCGATGGCTCTGGCATGGTCTTCCACATACAGCCAGTCGCGCACATTCTCTCCTTTTCCGTAAACGGGCAGTGGCTTGCGGTGACGGATGTTGTTGATAAACAGCGGTATCAGCTTTTCCGGGAATTGGTAGGGTCCATAGTTGTTGCTGCAGTTGGTCACCACGGTTGGCAGTCCGTAGGTGTCGTGGAAAGCGCGTACAAAGTGGTCGCTGCTGGCCTTGGCGGCACTGTAGGGACTATGGGGTTGGTATTTCAGGTCTTCGGTGAAGAACTTGTCTCCATACGCTAGATGGTGTTTGCCCGATGAGGCCTTGGTGGAGAAGGGCGGCTCAACGCCTTCAGGATTAGTCAGTTCAAGGGCACCATACACCTCATCGGTGCTGATGTGATAGAAGCGCTTGCCTTCAAATTTCTCGGGCAGGCTTTCCCAATACAGTTTGGCAGCCTGTAGCAGGCTCAGCGTTCCCATCACATTGGTCTGTGCAAAGGTGAAGGGGTCTTTAATACTGCGGTCAACATGACTTTCAGCGGCAAGGTGAATAATACCGTCAACCTGCTCATCTTGCATCAGCTTGTAAACGCTGTCAAAGTCGCAGATGTCCATTTTCACAAACTTGTAGTTGGGTTTGTCTTCAATGTCTTTCAGGTTGGCAAGGTTGCCTGCGTAAGTCAGTTTGTCAAGGTTGATGATTTTATAAAACGGGTATTTGTTGACAAAAAGCCTAACCACATGGCTTCCAATAAATCCGGCCCCACCGGTGATAATAATGTTTCGCATAGTATTATGTTGTTTATTTATTAGCGTCTTTCTATGTCTTTAAAGTATTTTACGGTGCCGTAGGTCAATTCGTCGCAGGCGGCATCGTCGCATACAATAATGCCCTTGGGGTGCAACTGCAATACCGAAACGGTACACATTTGGCTTACGCCGCCTTCAATAGCCTGGGCTAAGGCACGGGCTTTGCCGTGACCATTGGCCAGAATCATCACTTCGCGGCTGTCCATTACCGTGCCAACACCTACGGTAAGTGCGGTCTTGGGCACCTGGTTGATGTCGTTGTCAAAGAAGCGTGAGTTGGCAATCACGGTATCCATGGTCAGTGTTTTCACACGGGTACGTGAGGTCAGCGAGGACCCCGGTTCGTTAAAGGCAATGTGGCCATCGGGACCGATACCGCCCATAAACAGGTCAATACCGCCATACGATTTGATCTTGTCCTCATAACGTTGGCATTCGGCTTCCAAATCCTCAGCATTGCCGTTCAGTATATTGACATTCTCTTTTAATATATCTATATGATTGAAGAAATTGTTCCACATAAAGGAATGGTAGCTTTCAGGATGGCTTTCGGGTATCTTCACATACTCGTCCATGTTGAAGGTCACCACATGACGGAAAGAGATCTTTCCCTCTTTATGCAAACGAATCAGTTCCTTGTAGGTGCCAATCGGTGTTGAACCGGTGGGCAGACCGAGGATAAAGGGTTTGGTTTCAGTGGGTTTGAAGGCGTTGATACGCTCTACAATGTGCTCAGCTGCCCATTTGGACATACCAGCATAGTCTGAATTGATGATTACGCGCATGGTATTTTATTTTTAACATTTTACCATGCAAAAGTACGATTTTTTCAAACTGATAGCACAAAATGTTCCCCCACCTCCCATTTTTTAACATTTTTTCACTTCTTGGAACTTGGAACTTGGAACTCAAATTTTCGTTTTCGTTTTCGTTTTCGTTGAAACAACCGTAAACTTTTAACCTTGATCTTTGAACTTTGAACTTTGAACTTGGAACTTTGAACTTGGAACCTGAAACCTGAAACTTGAAACCAAAAATTTTCGTATTTTTGCTGCAGAATATTAAGTTTCAAATCCTATGCAACAATATCTTGACCTTTTACAGCGAATACTTGACGAGGGAAGTTTCAAAAGCGACCGCACCGGCACCGGCACCTACAGCGTTTTCGGTCACCAGATGCGCTTCAATATGGCCGATGGTTTCCCTGTACTTACCACCAAAAAACTGCACCTGCGTTCCATCATCTACGAACTGCTTTGGTTCCTGAAGGGCGACACCAACATCGCCTACCTGAAAGACCATGGAGTGTCAATCTGGGACGAGTGGGCTGACGAAAATGGCGACCTGGGTCCCGTCTATGGCAAGCAATGGCGCTCGTGGGCCACGGCTGATGGACATAGCGTTGACCAGATTTCCGACCTTATCAGCCAGATTAAAAGCAATCCCGACTCGCGACGCCTGATGGTCTGTGCCTGGAATGTGGGCGAGGTTCCCCAAATGGCTTTGCCTCCTTGCCATGTGCTGTTTCAGTTTTATGTCAATAATGGTGAAATCTCTTGCCAGCTCTACCAACGCAGTGCGGATGTGTTTTTGGGAGTGCCTTTCAACATTGCCTCCTACTCGCTGCTACTGTTAATGGTGGCCCAGGTTTGCGGCCTCAAACCCAAAGAGTTCATCCACACCTTTGGCGATGCCCATATCTATGCTAACCATGTGGAACAGGCCAAGTTACAGCTTACCCGTACCCCAAAACCATTGCCCACCATGCGCCTCAACCCCGAGGTGAAGTCAATTTTTGATTTTCAGTACGAAGATTTCACCCTCTCCAACTACAACCCCGATCCCCACATCAAAGCCGACGTCGCGGTTTAGTTCCAAGTTCCAGGTTCCAAGTTCCAAGTGGCTTTTCTTCCTTCTTACATCTTACTTCTTACATCGGTTTCAGGTTCAAGAAGTTCAAGGGTTCAAGAAGTTCAAGGATTATAGTTTACCGTTTACCGTTTAATTAGTTCCAAGTTCCAAGTTCCAGGTTCCAAGTTCCAAGACTGAGAGTTCAAGGGTTCAAGAGTTCAAGAAGTTCAAGGATCAAGGATCAAAGTTCAAGGTTAACGTCATAGGAATATGTCCCGGAGGGACATCATCTTATTAACCCCTTACAAGGCCATAGGCCGCAGTATGGGGTAGGTGAAAGACATATATGCTTACCGCGGTGCGTTATACACTCGCTACGAAGCACTGAACCTAAACACCGCGGAATTGAGATGAGGAACTTTTTCGTTTTCGTTTTCGTTTTCGTTTTCGTTTTCGTTGAAACAACCGTAAACCAAATTATCAATTATCAATTGTCAATTATCAATTCGAAAACCCTGAAACCTGAAACCTGAAACTTTGAACTTTGAACTTTGAACTTTGAACTTGAACCCTACATCGCAAGTATTTTCCGTGCAGCAAAAACCGCATGCCTCCTCTCTGCCTCCAGCGTCTGCCCGCCTACATGGGGGGTTAGTAGCACATGGTCGTTTTCGGCCAACTCCCTCAGCACCTCATCCCACTCCTCCTTGGGAGGTATCTGCAGTCGCGATGACTCATATTCAAGCACATCAAAGCAGGCATATTGTATTTTTCCTTCCTTGATGGCGGTCAGCACATCTGCCGTATTCACTGCCCAGCCTCTGGAACTGTTGATGAAAATAAAGGGGTGTTTTATTTTATCGATTAGCTTTTTATTGATAAAATAATGATTTTCTGGTAGGTAATTGATGTGCAAAGAAATTACATTACACTGACTGAAAATTTCCTCCAACGACACCTCCTCTGCATTTTCATCCCCATAATTTTGGCGATATTTGTCGTAACACAACACTTTGCAACCCAACAATTTAAGCAGCTTGGCAAAAGCTGGACCCGTATGTCCATAACCGATGATGCCCACGGTCTGTGAGGCTAACTCAGTACCCTTGTTTTTTTCACGTAGCCAAGCCCCCTGTCTCACCTCACGGTCAGCACTGGCCACATGACGTAGTGCCGACAGTAGAAAACTGAGGCAAAGTTCGGCCACTGCATTCGCGTTGCCCTCGGGTGTGCTCAAACAAGCTACTCCCTTCTGCTGGGCATACCGGGTGTCGATATTCTCCATGCCCGATCCGATGCGCACCACAAAACGCAGTCTGGGTTTGGAGTCGAGGGCAGCAGCATCCACTGCGAAACGACTGCGGATAATCAGCCCGTCGTATACATCGGGCAAGGCCACAAAGTCATCATGACTTAGTTCCCTATTGGTCTCACATTCATATCCTTGGGCGCTCAACAACTCCGACAACAGGGGCTGCACACGGTCAACAATCAGTATTTTGGGCATAGGCGGTTTTTTGCTGCGGCAAAAATACGTTTTTTTGCTTAACTGCTTATCTGTGTGTCCGTAAAAAAAACTTATTTTTTTTCTTGCTTTTCTCAAATGAAATACTTAATTTTGCAAGGTGAAATGGTAAAACCGAAAAAAAGGAGAGCGGGAAACCATTCTTGGGTTCAGGAATAGTCCGTAAAGGGTTGAAAATAAAATGTTTCACTCTTTTTTCTCTCCTCGCTTCCTCCCTGTTTGCGAATGGGGAGGAATAAGGGGTTTTATTATTATCTGAACTTTAAATATGGTAATATAGGTAAAATAGTTTTTGGTATAATGGCTTCTTGGTTTGCGATGAAGGTTTTTTTCAATAAGGTGTTTGAAATTGAACGCTATTTCCAAGACAATGCCATCGAGTGTTACGTACCGGTGCAGTATGAAGAGAAAGTGGTAAAAGGTAAACAACTTCGAGTGCGAAAACCTGCCGTCTCTTCCCTTATCTTCCTTCGCATTGATGAAGACAGGATTCAGCATATCGAGAATGAATTGGCTCAGCGGGTTATTCTCTACCGTTACCGTCAGTCGCGCCAGCCGGCAAAAATTCCCGATCGCGAAATGGAGGTCTTCCAGATGGTGACCTCTGTTGAGGGTGGTAATTGGGATTATGTGGATGCCGACAGTTTACAATTCTCCGCCAACGAGCGTGTGCGGGTTGTCGATGGTGACTTCAAAGGTGCTGAAGGTTATATCAAACGCATCAAGGGCAACCGACGCCTGGTGGTAGCTATCGAGGGTATCGTTGCTGTGGCCACTACCTATATTCCTTCCTGCTTTCTCGAAAAAATATCATTGAAATAGATCCTAATTTCGCAAACTTGCACACAAGTTGCATAATCCACAAATTTTAATTTACAAGTTTTGATATGAAAATAGCAGTTGCCGGTACCGGCTATGTCGGCATGAGCATCGCCACATTGTTGGCACAACACAACCACGTTACCGCTGTGGATGTCATTCCCGAAAAGGTGGAATTGATTAATCAGAAAAAGTCTCCTATCCAGGATGACTATATCGAGCAATATCTGGCTGAGAAGCCTCTCGACCTCACCGCTACTCTCGATGGTGCGGCTGCCTATAAGGATGCCGATTATGTGGTGATTGCGGCTCCTACCAACTACGATCCGCAGAAGAATTTCTTCGATACGCATCATATCGAGGATGTCATCGACCTCGTGCTGAGTGTCAATCCTGATGCCGTGATGGTCATCAAGAGCACGATTCCCGTGGGTTATACCCGCAGCCTCTATGTGAAATATGCCGCTAAGGGCACCCCAAAGTTCAACCTCCTGTTCTCGCCCGAGTTCCTGCGCGAGAGCAAGGCCCTCTACGACAATCTCTATCCCAGCCGTATCATTGTGGGTATCCCCAAAATGATGGGTAAGGAGTATGAGGTTGAAAACGAAGCTATCCGCAAGCTCACTGACATCAAGTGGCTGACAGAGAGAGCTCATATTTTTGCCGATCTTCTCATCGAAGGAGCTATTAAAGAGGATATCCAAACCCTCTTCATGGGCATGAAAGAGGCTGAGGCCGTGAAGCTCTTTGCCAATACTTACTTGGCTTTGCGTGTAAGCTATTTCAACGAGCTCGACACTTACGCTGAGATGAAGGGACTAAGCACTCAGGATATTATTGAGGGTGTAAGTCTCGACCCGCGTATCGGAAGTCACTATAATAATCCTTCCTTTGGTTACGGTGGCTATTGTCTGCCCAAGGATACTAAGCAATTGCTGGCCAATTATGCCGATGTGCCTCAGGATATGATGAGCGCCATTGTGGAAAGCAACCGCACCCGTAAGGACTTTATTGCCGATCAGGTGTTGAAGATGGCAGGTTATTACGACTATTACAGCCAGGGACAGTTTGATAATGCCAAAGAGAAACAATGCGTTATCGGTGTGTTCCGTCTTACTATGAAGAGCAATTCCGACAACTTCCGTCAGAGCAGTATCCAAGGTGTGATGAAACGTGTGAAAGCTAAGGGTGCTGAGGTCATTATTTATGAACCCACCCTTGAAGACGGTTCCACTTTCTTTGGTTCCAAGGTGGTGAACGACTTGGCCGAATTCAAACGCCAGTCGCAGGCCATTATCGCCAACCGCTACGACTCCTGCCTCGACGACGTCAAAGCCAAGGTCTATACCCGCGATATCTTCAAACGAGATTAAGTTCCAAGTTCCAAGTTCCAAGTTCAAGGAGACTAACGAAAACGAAAACGAAAACGAAAAAATGGAAAAGGCGAGAAACTTTCGCAATTATAAAGTTTGGCAGGATGCTGTGGACTATTCCACTAAAGTATATCAGATAACGGATAAGATGCCTTGGTTCGAAAAGAAAGGCCTTTGCGACCAGTTGCAG